>Ga0206833_1054_pt1 | contig 30000 bp, 31 predicted proteins | sample Alteio_BWOrgCont_32_FD_152891 | JGI IMG/M metagenome (GOLD analysis project Ga0206833, IMG submission 152891) | Enriched cells from forest soil in Barre Woods Harvard Forest LTER site, Petersham, Massachusetts, United States -... | ecosystem: Environmental > Terrestrial > Soil > Temperate forest >... | reverse complement strand
TCTTCTCCTTGAAAGCCACCTTGAAGGCGGAAAAATTTTCCTTTGACAGAAATAAATATAATGCAAGGATGTAAAGCATGGTTTTGCAAAAATTCGTAATTTTCCGAATTATCAGTATAAATTTTCTGAACATCAAAATAAGATAAATAGCCTTTCTCTTTAAGAATATCTAATGATTCCATAAATTCTTTCATACTCAAATCAACAGAAAGGAATAAATCTGAAAATACTTTTGTCCTTTCCTTGTCAATATAAACGGATATACTCCCATCATTTTCTACTAAAGTTTGTAGAATTAGGTCAAGACATTCATTTAAAGTTTTCATACTGAAAATTCTATAACCCACTCACCCAATTCAACCTGTCTGATGCAGGGAATTGCCAGGGAGCGCCATTGTTCTCAATGTTGTTGAGCATCATGGCAAGTTCTTGTGGAGCGGCGGATTGTTCCATAACTAGGAAACGGCGTATATCGACGATAATGGAAAGCGGGTCAATATCAACAGGGCATTCCTGAACACAAGCATTGCAAGAGGTACATGCCCAGACTTCTTCCGGAAGGATATAATTGTTGAGCAGTGATTTTCCGTCATCTACAAACTTGCCGTTTTTCGCAATGTTCTTTCCGACCTCTTCCAGGCGGTCCCTCGTATCCATCATGATTTTTCGGGGAGATAAAAGCTTGCCGGTCTGGTTTGCCGGGCAGCTGGAAGTGCATCTTCCGCACTCAGTGCATGAATAGGAATCCATGAGTTGTTTCCAACTCAGATCAAAAATATCTTTCGCTCCGAATCGCTCGGGTGGGGCAGGAGTTCCCGCATCTGCCGGCGCCGATTCAGGATTGAGCATCAAATGAATTTCTTTGGTAACCGATGCCAGATTGGTAAATTCTCCTTTAGGTTTCAGGTTGGAATAATACACATTCGGAAAAGCAAGTATGATGTGAAAATGCTTGGAATAAGGCACATAATTCAGGAAGGCCAATATGCCTATAATATGAAACCACCAGCAGGAATGTTCAATAATTTCTAATGTAGATACCGACGAATTTGCCAATAAAGGAGTAAGCATATTACTAACTGCAAAGCCTTGGTATTGTGCATTGCCGGCTCTTTGTATCAGGGTATCTGAAGTATCGAGTAATAGGAATGCAGTCATTAATAATATCTCGGTGGTAAGGATAATATTGGCATCGGAGCGGGGCCATCCGGTCAGCTCTTTAGAGTTTAACCTTTTTAGTTTGGCAACATTTCTACGTAACAAAAATATGGCGCAGGCAAGCCAAACAGCCACAGCTAAAAATTCAAATGCAGTAATAAGGAATGTGTAAAAAGAACCGAGAAATGAAAATGCACGGTGGGTTCCCAGTACACCATCAATCAGGATCTCCAATACTTCTATATTGATAATGATAAACCCTGCGTAAACAAAAATATGCAGTATTCCGGCTAATGGACGTTTCACCATTTTGCTTTGACCAATAGCAACCATAAACATGGTTTTCCATCTTTGCGCAGCATTGTCTGTGCGGTCTAAGGGTCTTCCTAAATTAATATTCTTGCTAATTCTGCTGACAGCTCGCCAAAAGGAAACTATGGCAACAAGAAGAATTATTATGAATATTATTTGTGAGATCATGCGATTTTAATTAGCCCCAAACCCCTAAAGGGGCTTTAAATTCATAGTTTATAGTTTATCGTTCTTAGTTAGTTTCAGTCTTTTTTACCAAAAACAGAGAAATGTACATAACGTTTAGGATGCAAGCGGAAGTCTTCCAGCAGTTGACGGAGTTGTTCTGATGCTCCCGACAGGCGACTGTATAATGCTGTATCTTTTGCCAGCAACCCAAGTGTCCCTTGTCCCTTGTTTATGCGGCCCATGATTTGTGAAGTAAAGTATAATGCACTATCTGCATTTTCAATGGTCTTCTTAACATTTGCTTTTGCAACGCTATCGCTAATGTTAGAAAAATTGGTGATAATGTTATTAAGGCTCTTGCTGTTCTTTGCAAGGTTGGTTGAAATTTCATCAATCTTTTCAAGTATAGATGAAATGTGGGTTTTTTCAGTTCCCATAATATCATCTACACTTACGGTAGTGTTTTCAATATGTTTTAATGATACGCGTATACTCTGAATGCTTTGGGTTAAATTATCCTGGGTGGTCTTATTGAAAATTCCATCTATGATACCAATAGTAGTATCTAATGAAGAGATAAGGCTTTCTACTTTCTTTTTCAGTGGAAGCACTTGTTTATCTACCGTTTCTTTAATAGATTCTTCAACAGTGGAATGAAGGGTATCACCGTCTTCAATAAGTTCACTACTGGTGCCTAAGTCCAGTTCAATGGCTTTAGATCCCAAAAAATCGGAACTAAATATTTTGGCTATGGAATTGCGGGGTATCTTCACATCTGAATTAGTAATTTGCATAGTCACTACTATCTTCCCCGATGAATTGGGTTCTATAGCAATGGTATTAATATGTCCTATATGGAATCCATTTACTACAACCGGGTTCGATGGTACTACACCCTGCACATCGGTATAAACGGCATATATCTTCTTGTTGTGATTGAAGAGGTTAACTCCTTTTAAAAAGTTAAGCCCGAAGATGAGCATAGCTAATGCTACTACTACTATAATTCCTGTTTTTACTTCTTTCTTTAATGCCACGATCTTATTATAAAGATGACAAAGGTAAGGATTATAGAATAATCCTGTCTTTTTCCTGTTTTTTGTCTCTTATTTGCCTACGTTTTGTAGTTTTTTCGGCCCCCGATTTCAGAAATACATATATTTACCATTCATTAAAAATTTTAATTAAATAATCACATGGAAAAAGTATTAGAAAAGAAAAAGGACGAAACAAAAGAGGCGAACAAAGAAAAGCTAAAAGCACTTCAACTTACGCTTGACAAAATTGAAAAGACTTACGGGAAAGGCACCGTAATGAAAATGGGCGATGCTCCGATAGAAATTCAGGAAGTGATACCAACCGGTTCACTTACCCTGGATATTGCATTGGGAATTGGAGGATTACCTAAAGGAAGGGTAATAGAAATTTATGGCCCTGAATCTTCCGGTAAAACTACCTTAGCTATACATGCTATTGCCAATGCACAAAAAGCAGGTGGCATTGCTGCTATGGTAGATGCGGAACATGCTTTCGATATGACCTACGCACAGAAATTAGGTGTAGATGTTTCTAACCTGTTAATTTCTCAACCCGATAACGGCGAACAAGGTTTGGAAATTGTAGATAACCTGATCCGCTCCGGTGCTATTGATATTATAGTAATTGACTCTGTTGCCGCTCTTACTCCACGCAGTGAAATTGAAGGAGAAATGGGTGATAGCGTAATGGGATTACAAGCCCGTTTAATGTCACAGGCATTACGTAAACTTACAGGCACTATCAGCAAAACAAAATGCTGCTGTATCTTTATTAACCAATTGAGAGAAAAGATCGGTGTTATGTTCGGTAACCCTGAAACCACCACGGGTGGAAATGCACTTAAATTCTATTCTTCTATCCGTCTCGATATTCGCCGCATAGGCCAACTGAAAGAAGCCGAAGCAGTAATTGGTAACCGTACCCGCGTAAAAGTGGTGAAGAACAAAATGGCTCCTCCATTTGGGGTAGCTGAATTCGACATTATGTATGGAGAAGGTATTTCCAAAGTCGGAGAAATTGTAGACATCGGTGTTGAAAAGAACATTATCAAGAAGAGCGGATCATGGTTCAGTTATGGTGAAACCAAACTGGGACAAGGAAGAGATGCCGTGAAACAAATTTTCCTCGATAATCCTGAACTGGCAGAAGAAATAGAAAATAAAATTAAAGAAGCACTGGCAGTAAAACCTGTATAAAATGGTGAATTGTTAATGCTTAATGGTAAATGGCTTATGCTTGATCGTTCCCGATTTACAATTTACAATTTACAATTTACAATTGTTTTTTTGGTACTTGTTTTTTTAGCTTCCTCTTGCCATAATAGCAACGTAAAATCAAGCCAAATGCCTGGAGCCGCAGATTCTGCCTCCAGGCATAATGGCGATACCATAGCAGCTAAGATCACCTATTACACCGGGATAATTGCATCGCAACCTAATAATGCAGATGCATACTGGAACCGGGGTAAACTGGAGGCTGCCGGTAAAAATTTGGTCCCGGCTTTAAGTGATCTGACAAAAGCTGTTATGTTGGACAGCACCAAGTCAGCTTACTTCTACAACCTGGCTGATGTGGAATTTATTACCGGGCATACTCACGAAGCACGAGATGCATTTGAAACATCTATCCGGTTAGATCCTAAGAATACGGATGCTATCCTTAAGCTGGCTGAACTATATTTATTTGTCCAGAAGTATGAGGAGTCTGTTACGCTTATTAACCAAGCCCTAAAGGTCAATCCGTATATAGCACGAGCGTATTTTTTAAAGGGTATGATATATATTGAAAAGAAAGATACCGGCAAAGCAATTTCCAGTTTGCAGACAGCAGTGGAGCAAGATCCCGATTACTTTGATGCATACATACAATTGGGTTTACTATTTGCTCACAGAGGAGATCCGATAGCGCTTACTTATTATGATGATGCTACTCGCGTTCAGCCTCAAAACCCCGAACCTTATTACGATGAAGGTATGTTTTACCAGTTCGGTGGAGATTATGACGAGGCTATAAAAGTGTATAAAGAATTGTTGGAGGTAGATTCCACATACAAACATGCCTATTATAATTTGGGTGTTATTTACAACGAAGACAAAACCGATTACAAAGCCTCCATCGATAACTTTAGCAATGCTATTAAGTACGATACCGCTTATTTTATGGCGTATTACGGCCGGGCTAATTCCTACGAAATGCTGAAACAATATGATAAAGCATTGGCAGATTATGCGCATTCTTATCGCCTCAATCCTCAATTTAAAGAAGCGGAAGACGCCTACAAAAAGTTAAAATCTAAAACCCGTTAAACAAATGAAGATCCTTTGCATCGGCCGGAATTATTCTGAACACATTAAAGAAATGAAAGCGGAAACCCTCGGTGCTCCGGTTTTTTTTATGAAAGGAGAAAATGCGTTGGTGCGTAATGATGATCCGTTTTTTTATCCTGATTTTTCCCAGGAGGTGCATCACGAAGTGGAAATTGTGCTGAAGGTTAGCCGCACAGGAAAACATATTGAGAAGAAATTTGCCAATAAATATTTTGAAGAAATTACCGTTGGTATAGATTTTACAGCCCGCGATCTGCAGGCTGAATGCAAGAAAAAGGGACTTCCTTGGGAAATGGCTAAAGCCTTTGATTATTCAGCCCCTGTAGGCCGGTTTTTACCAAAAGCCGAATTTGTAAATATGTATACTATTCCATTTCATTTGGATATAAACGGACAAACAGTACAGGAAGGAAATACCCGGGATCTGCTTTTTCAGTTTGATACGCTGATTGAATATATATCTAAATTCGTTACGCTCAAAATGGGCGATCTCATATTTACCGGAACACCCGTAGGTGTAGGACCTGTATCCGTTGGAGATAAATTAGAAGCCTATATCGGTCACGAAAAATTGCTGGAATGCAACGTACGTTAAATGGGTTTGTCAATAAATATTGAGAGATTCCTCACTGCGTTCGGAATGACAGGCGCCATATCGCTTTATTTATTAATAGGGATATTTGTCATTCTGAGCAAAGCGAAGAATCTCTGTCTTCTCCAAATACTTGCTTCATCGCCAGTAGAGCAATTATCAGTCTCATTTCAAACGCAGTGAGGAATCTGGCATGAACATTTTGCCTAATATTACTGCATGAAAAAAATATTGATCCTCGGAGCAGGACGCTCCTCTTCCTCTTTAATAGAATATCTTTTAGAGCTTGCTGTAAAGAATAATTACGAAGTGACCGTTGCGGATGCTTCACTGGATTTAGCACAGCAAAAGACACATAAGCACCCCAATTCCCGTGCTATCTTTTTAGATTCGGGCGATGAACTAAAAACCCATACTGAAATTCAGCGAGCCGATATAGTGGTTTCCATGTTGCCTGCCTTTTTGCATGCTGGCATAGCAACACAATGCGTGAAATTAAAAAAATCAATGGTCACTGCTTCCTATGTTTCTCCGGAAATGAAAGCATTGGATGAAGATGCTAAAAAAGCGGGAATCATTCTGATGAATGAATCCGGCTTGGACCCGGGCATTGACCATGCCTCCGCCATGAAAATTATTGATGACATAAAATCACAAGGTGGAAATTTGACCGTATTTAAATCTTATACAGGAGGATTAATTGCGCCTGAATCGGACGATAACCCCTGGGGATATAAATTCACCTGGGCTCCGCGTAATGTGATATTAGCGGGACAAGGAACAGCTCGTTACTTAGAAAATGGAAAATATGCTTTCATCCCATATACCAAACTATACACTCGCACGGAGAAAATACACTTTGATACACTGGGAGACTTTGAAGGTTATGCCAATCGTGATTCGTTGAGCTATCGATCCATTTATGGAATTGAAAATGTGGATACCATTTTACGGGGCACCTTACGCAAAGCGGGCTACTGTGAAGCATGGAATGTATTTGTGCAATTAGGTATGACAGACGACACCTACCTAATTCCCGAATCGGAAAAGTTGAGCATACGGGAAGTGGTCGAATCATTTTTACCTGCTGGAACGGGAGAGGTTAAAAACCGCCTTGCCGGGTATTTAGGCATACCCGTGAAAGGAGAAGTAATGGATAAACTGGAATGGCTGGGTCTATTTGAAGACACAAAATTAAACGTAAAGAATGCATCTCCTGCACTCATATTGCAAACCCTTTTAGAAGATAAATGGAAACTAAAGGAAGGTGATATTGATATGATCGTTATGCAGCACCAGTTTGAATATAACCTGAAAGGTAAGACTCACAAACTACAATCATCTTTAGTAGTAAAAGGAGATGATGCGATACACACCGCTATGGCAAAAACTGTGGGCTATCCTGTTGGAATAATTACCAAACTTATTTTAGAAGAAAAGATAAAACTCACCGGGGTTCATACTCCAACCGTAAGGGAAATATATGAGCCATTATTGACTGAGTTAGAAAGATTGGGAGTGAGGTTTGTGGAGAAAGAGTATTAAAATAGCTTCAATCAAATATATAGTTTTCTTAGTTACTGTATTTTTCCTATCAATTGGTTTTGGTGCTTCCGCACAATTTTACCAACCCGAAAAAGGATTAGTTCCAGATACTACAACAGCAATTAAGATTGCCGAAGCAGTTTGGTTACCAATATACGGTAAAGAAATTTATTCAGAATTACCCTTCAAAGCAGTATTAAGTGGAGATTCTGCATGGTATGTTTATGGTTATTTGCCACCTTCACACATTTCAATAGATAAAAATGGGGATACAACTTTTTATATAGTTCATGGCGGAGTTGCTGAGATTTTGATTAGAAAATCCGATGGTAAAATTTTTGGTGTCATGCATGGAAAATGAAGTGCATATTTTACATAGAATTAAGAGTTGAAGAAAGGGGTTGAAACAAAAACTACCTTTTAATTTATGCCCCTCTTATCTTTGCATCGTCTATATTTAGTAACCTTATAAAATCAAGTAAGATGATGAAAAACATGAATGATTTATTTACGTTCATTGGAACAGAAGTAATAACAAAATGTCCTTTTCAGTTTAATGATGATTATTTCCCTAAAGGAGCAATTGTTACAGATAAATATGCAGAATTCTTAATAAGGGAAAGAAGAATATCTGTTTGGATTTTTGTGGAGTCACTGTAAGTCTCGCATCTGTGAAATTGTGTTTGGTGAGGTAAATAAACTTCCCAAATTAATAGATTGGTATATTCATTCATTAGCTCCGCATTTATGGCGGTGTGTGAAATAGATAAGGGCTTTAGCCCTTTAACTATTCACTAGTTAAGGGCTAAAGCCCTAAGAATTTGTGTTGGATATATTATGCCCCACCATAAATGGTGGGGCTAATGAAAATATAAACTCAATTTTTATAATTGCTATCCGGGCTCCGACTAATTGCCACTCCGGCTCGGAGTCATTGACTTTTCCTTAACTCACTTTTTCATACTTTATCTTTGTTGTATGAAAATGAAAAAATCATCTCACTTTAAATGCTCACTCTCTGTTATTTCCTGTATTTAACAGGAAAATATTTCACAAAATATTAATAATCAGTATGTTAAAAAATCCTGTTTTCTTGTTATTTTCCTGTTATTTCCTTGTTTTTCTCTTGTTATGGGTGTTGTTATTTCCTTGTTATTTTTGGAGGTTTTTATACTTGTTGGGAGTGTCAACGTCAATTCGAGGTTTTGCGAAGCAATCCCGAAGGGCTCGTGAACACCTATTAATAAAATTAGCTTGGGAACAATCTTACAAATTCGGTTACTTAATTTTGGGTGAGACTGCTTCGTTCCTCGCAGTGACGATAGCATTTGTTCCTAAAAGAATTTTACTTAATTGCCAGTCGGGCTCCGACCTTCTTGTAGCTTATTGGCTAATTGTCCGCAGGCGGCATCAATATCTTTACCACGGCTGCGGCGGGTATTTACAATAATTCCGCGGCTGCGCAATAGCTTCACAAATGAGCCCATGCGTTCCGGGCTGGTCTGTTGGAACTCGCCTTTATCAATAGGGTTATATTCTATCAGGTTTACTTTGCAGGGCACTATCTTACAGAATTCGGCCAGCTTATATGCATCGCCCATGGTATCGTTAAAGTCCTTAAATACAATATACTCGTAGGTAACTTTGGTCTGTGTTTTGCTGTAAAAATACTTTAACGCGGTGGCTAGGTCCTCCAGCTTATTCGTATCGTTTATGTTCATGATCTTGCTCCTCTTTTCATCGGTAGCGGCATGTAAAGAGATAGCCAGGTTGAAACGTACATTATCATCGCCCAGCTTTTTGATCATTTTGGTAACACCTGCAGTAGATACGGTAATACGTTGTGCTGCAAAGTTCAATCCATCGGGAGAAGTGATCTTATTGATGGATTCCATTACGTTATTGTAGTTCAGTAAGGGCTCGCCCATACCCATATATACGATATTGGTAAGTGGGGTGTTATAGGTCTCCAGTGTTTGCTTTTGTATGTATACTACTTCATCGTATATCTCATCGGCACCCAAATTGCGTTCCCGTTTCAGGCGTCCGGTAGCACAGAACTTACATTCCAGGCTACATCCAACTTGGGAAGAGATACAGGCGGTCATGCGCTTTTCAGCAGGAATTAAAACACCTTCCACGCGCTTGTTATCATGCAAGTGGAAAGCATTCTTAATGGTCCCATCTGAACTTTTTTGAGAGATAACATCCATAAAGCGGTTGATCACAAAGTCCGTTTTCAATACTTCGCGGGTAGCTTTAGGTATATTGCTCATATCGTCGAACGACAAAGCAGACTTTTGCCAGAGCCACTCATACACCTGTTTGGCGCGGAAAGAGGGTTCTTTCTTTTCCTTGAACCAAGCGGTTATTTCAGGTAATTCCAGAAGACGAATATTTTTCGGTGATGATGTTACCGGCTTTTCCATAGGTGCAAAGGTAGGCACTATTATTTACTTGAAGTAAAAGGCTGCGTTTCGGCTTTTAATAAAACCTCGGCAATAAGCAGGTCCTTAGGGCTTGTTATCTTAATATTTTCAGGGTTTCCGTCCACCAATCGTATCTGTTCGCCCATAGCTTCCACCACCATAGCATCGTCGGTAAAGGTATAGTGATACTCTTGCAAATAAGCTTTCTTAATGATCTCAGATCGGAAACATTGGGGGGTTTGTGTGGCACAATAGCGGGAACGATCTACCGCAATAGTACGGCTCGATTCTATTTTGCGTATAGAATCATTAATAGGTACTGCAGGAACAGCATTTCCATACATCTCAGCAGCTTTATAGGTCGCCAGTATGGTTTTGCTGCTTACGAGTGGACGAACGGCATCGTGAATGGCTACAACACCTTCTTCGGTCACTAACTCCAATCCGTTTTTAACGGAATGAAATCGGCTTTCTCCGCTGTATGCAATTCGGATAGGCTTGTGGAACATATATTCGGCACATAAAGCCTCCCATAATTTCAAATACTCCTGAGGGAGAACTAAAATGAGATCGATATTCGGATCAGTATCCAAAAACTTATTGATGCTGTGTAGAATAACCGGCTTGCCATCTAATTTCAGAAACTGCTTGGGAACAGGACTGTTCATCCGTATTCCTTTGCCTCCCGCCATTATAAGGGCATATCGTTTATGAATGATCTCGGGCATCTGCAGCTTATTCAATTAGAGGATAAGCATGGCATCGCCATAGGAGAAGAACTTGTATTTTGCTTTTATAGCTTCTTTATAAGCTTTCATGATCAGGTCATACCCGCCAAAAGCACAAACCATGATCAATAAGCTTGAACCGGGTACGTGGAAATTGGTGATCATACTGTTGGCAATACGGAAATCATAAGGAGGATAAATGAATTTATTTGTCCAGCCGTCGAATGGTTTCAACATACCTTCGGTAGATACAGAGGTTTCAATAGAACGCATACAGGTAGTTCCTACGGCGCATATTTTACGCTTATCCATCTTGGCTTTGTTTACAATATCAGCAGCAGCTTGGGTAATCACCATTTGTTCCGAATCCATTTTATGCTTGCTCAAATCCTCCACTTCAATAGGGCGGAAGGTTCCTAAGCCTACGTGCAAGGTAATATTGGCAAACTCAATGCCTTTCAGTTCCATTCTTTTTATCAGCTCCTTGCTAAAGTGAAGTCCGGCGGTAGGCGCTGCTACAGCTCCTTCGTTCTCTGCATAAACGGTCTGATAACGTTCTTTATCAGTATCTTTAACTTCTCTCTTAATATATTTTGGTAGCGGGGTTTCGCCCAAGGTATATACTATGTTCTTGAATTCTTCGTAGGTCCCATCAAATAGGAAACGCAGGGTTCTGCCTCTGGAGGTGGTATTATCTATTACTTCAGCTACTAGCTCTTCATTATCGCCAAAGTAAAGCTTGTTACCAATACGTATCTTACGGGCCGGATCAACCAATACATCCCAAAGGAAGCTTTCTCTGTTCAGTTCTCTTAATAAGAACACTTCAATTTTAGCTCCTGTCTTTTCCTTTTTACCGAATAAACGGGCCGGGAATACCTTGGTATCATTGAGGATAAATGCATCGTGAGCGCTGAAATAACCTAACACATCTTTGAAAACCTTATGTTCAATTTTACCGGTTTTGCGGTGAACCACCATTAAGCGGGCCTCATCACGGGTAGGACTTGGATATTCTGCTATTAATTCTTTAGGAAAGGCGAAGTTGAATTCTGATAATTTCATGTGTTATTTATATGTTACTTTTTTTAAAAGGGGTGCAAATATAATGCCTCAAGAGGCGTTTGTCAATAAAAATCTTTGATAATGACCATAAATGGCACCTAATCTACCGTTTATATATTGCTATTTCTGATCAGTCACCGATTCTATACAGAGAATTAGACGTTTACAAAGGGTAAAACCTTCAATATTATTTTGTTTAGAATATATACCCGTAATCCACCGACAAAACACCTCCACTCACCGACCTTCTCCTTTCTCGTGCCTAATTCAGCTAACACCCTTTCATAAGGAGGTGTAGTTTTGCGTCATAAATTTAAAAATTATGGAATCAGAAAAGATTGAACAAACAGATCATTTTGAAAAAAAATATAACCGCGGCGGTAGAGCCCTTGGGGGGTTGGTATTAGTAGCGCTCGGGGCCTTATGGCTTATTCACCGCATGCACCTGGTACTTTTCCCTACATGGCTCTTCACTTGGCCTATGATTCTTATTGCCATTGGAACATTTGTAGGGGCAAGAAAGGGGTTTTCAGGAGGCGGGTGGCAAGTGCTTTTATTAATAGGTGGTATATTTTTACTGCCGCATATTTACTGGTATTATACAGGCTCCTCCATTTCGGAATACACCTGGCCACTTGTCGTTATTGCGTTTGGATTATATATGATCCTACGCCCTAAACGCAATTTTCACAATAGTGCAAGATTTCAGGCACATTGGAAAAACCATGGTGATAAATGGAAGAATTATGGGAAAGAATGGTCGCAATATAATAATCCGGTATCGGCCCAACCACTTGGAGGAACCAATGCGGAAGATTATCTGGATGAGACCTCCATATTTGGCGGTATAAATAGAGTTGTCGTTTCCAAGAATTTCAAAGGTGGAGATATTGTTAACATTTTCGGAGGATGTGATGTTAACCTTACCCAGGCAGATTTTAATGGTACCGTAACAATTGATATTGTTCAAATTTTCGGCGGAGCCAAAATAATTGTACCTACCGACTGGAAGGTAATTATTAAAACCACTTCTGTATTTGGAGGGGTGGAAGACAAAAGACCTCCCTCTCTGGTTAAGGAAAATCCGGATAAGACACTTGTTATTGAAGGCACTTCCATTTTTGCAGGTGTAAGCATTCAATGTTATTAAAATAGAATGTTTGCAAAGCAATGAGTAATTCTACCATATCAAGCCGTAACCTGATTCTGATAAATATCGCCCTTTCGGCGGCGTTTGTCATTACTCAAACCTTTGTCTTGATATGGTTTGGTATCTCTCCCTTAAATGCAATTATAGATAGTACCATCAGCAATGTTTTGTTGGCTGTTATTTGTTATTACCTCGGAAATATACTTCGCTATTATCGCCCGGGTAAAAGCAAATTCTTTTATGTCTTTATTTGGGATCTGGGGATCTCTGCAGTGTGGTTGGTAATAGTTTCACATATTCTTGCAGCCCTGATAACGGACCCTTCTTACATCGTGTTTCTAGCAAAATCGCTTCCGGTTCGGTTTTTTATCGCTTTCCTTATCACCGGCTGGTTTGCTATGATCAGTTGGGTTATCTATAGTTATGAGGAGCAAAGACAAAATGAAAAACGCAAACAGGAAGCAGAGAAACTCACAAAAGAAGCCGAGTTATTCAAACTCCGTAAACAACTGCATCCACACTTTTTGTTCAATAGTTTAAACTCCATTAGCTCATTAACAGGCTCACGTCCGGAAGAAGCCAGGCGCATGGTACAACAGTTGGCCGACTTTTTACGGGGCACGTTGAAAAATGAAGAAGAGCTGCAGGTAACTTTAGAAGAGGAATTGCGGTTGCTGCAACTGTATCTCGATATTGAAAAAGTGCGATTTGGCCACCGGCTTGATACGCTGATTGAAAAAGATGAAGCATGTCTTTCGTCAAAGATACCGCAGTTGTTATTGCAACCTATTGTTGAGAATGCCATTAAATTCGGGCTATATGACACAACAGAAAAAGTATTGATAAAACTAATTGCCAAAAGAGAAAATGATCTTTTATCTATTTCGGTTCAAAATCCTTTTGACCCAAGTACGTCTACCTCGAAAAAAGGTACTGGGTTTGGATTAACTTCCATATCGCGGAGGCTCTATCTTCTTTATGGACGAAATGATTTATTAGAAACAAAAGCAGAAGGAAACACATTCATCACAACCGTGAAAATACCCCAGCATGATTAAAACTATTATTATTGACGACGAGCCATTGGCAAGAGATATGATAAAAGAATATCTCCATACCTATCCGTTTATAAATGTGGTTCAGGAGTGTGGAGATGGTTTTGAGGGCGTGAAAGCAATATCCCAACATCAACCTGATCTTATCTTTCTGGATGTTCAGATGCCAAAGATCAATGGCTTTGAAATGCTGGAATTAGTAAGCCCTTCACCGGCTGTAATATTCACTACCGCCTTTGACGAATATGCCATTAAAGCATTTGAAGCGCATGCCGTAGATTATTTGTTGAAACCATTTAGCAAAGAGCGGTTTGACAAAGCGATACAAAAATGGAAACAGCATCACAATCCCGCAGCGGATAATGCGGGATTAAAAGAGCTGGAGGAAGAAACCTTAGCTGTTTCGCCCGAGCAACATAACAGGGTAGTTGTGAAAACAGGCAATAACATTCGGATCATTCCTATGCATGAAATTTTATACCTGCAAGCGGATGATGACTATGTAAAAATACATACCAAAGAAGGATCATTTCTTAAAAAGAAAACTATCAGTTATTATGAAAAGGTAATGGACGCTTCGCAATTTGTAAGAGTGCATCGTTCTTATATCATACAGGTGTCGCAGGTAACACGCATTGAACCCTATGAAAAGGACGGACACATTGCCATACTTAAATCGGGAGAAAAGATCCCTATTAGCAAAACAGGATATCCTAAATTAAAATTGATACTCGGACTATAAAAAACCATCGTTAATGGGAGCAATTGAAGTTTTTAAAACCAATGTCGGCAGTAAGCGCGCCGCCAAAGCAATTCTGGAAGAAATAGGAATGCATCAACCGGAATACAAATGCAATTTCGATTTGGAAGATTGTGATAAAGTGTTGCGAATTGAAACTGCCGGAGCCAATGTGGATGCTGAATTAATATTTTCCATCTTGGGGAAAAACAACCATGAAGGTTCTATTTTGGAATAATTTTTTTACCGATAAAACCCTGCCATTTACCTACCTGCCTCCTCCTCATGCCTAATTCTACTAACGCTGTCCTAATTGCCAATATAGTTTTGCCTCATCAAAATTAAAAACAATGATGAAAGGAAAATTTACACAAACACTGGTATTAATAGCCGGACTACTTATACAAGCAGTAACTAGTAATGCACAAATAACTATTAAAGGTAGAGTCACCGACAAAAATAAGCCTGTACCTTTTGCCACAGTATATATTAAAAATACCATTGTAGGCGCGCTTACAGATTCAGCCGGATACTATCAGATACAATATAATAAAAAGGAAAACCTGACAATAATTGCTACTGCCCTGGGTTTTGATACGGCTACATATAATCTTGTTCCCGATACAAACAGGCAGTACATAGTAAACTTATCACCTAAATCAAATTCCAGTAAACTCGATGAAGTTGTAATAGCCCCCGGAGCTATTGCTGCCAACAACGATAGGAAGGTAGCCGTGCTTACAACCCTAGATGTATATACTACTGCCGGAGCCGAAGGCGATGTAGTTGGGGCGATACAAACGTTACCCGGCGTTCAGAAAAATCCTTCTGAAAATGGATTGTTCGTCCGTGGTGGTGATGCATCTGAATCATCCGTTATTGTAGATGGTTTGGTAGTGCAGGACCCTTTCTTCAGCGCTGTTCCCGGCGTTGCACAACGTACCCGTTTTGGTCCGTATGAGTTTAGCGGTATCTCTTTTAGTAGCGGTGGCTATAGTGCCCGTTATGGCCAGGCCCTATCCGGTATACTGGATTTAACCACCAATGATCTGCCTGAAAATTCTACTATTAATGCCAACTTAAATATGGCAGGCGCATCGTTATCGGGTTCCAAACTTTGGTCGCATTCTTCATTGGAGGGCGGTATTAATTATACTAATGTGCAGCCTTTTTATACCCTCATGAAAACAAATATTGATTTCTATCAACCTCCTGTTGGGGTAGGGGGCTCTGCTCGATATATATGGACAAACTCCAAAGGAGACATACTGAAAATATCCGGTAACTATAATCAATATAAAAGTGGAACCGATGTAATAAATCCCAATCAACCGGATACTACTTTAGCATTTAACCTCCGGAATTATTATACCACCGGCAGTATCTTCTACAGGCATTTTATAAGTAGTAAAACTTCTGTAATTGTATCCTCTTCCTATTCCCAAAATGGAGATTCGGTAAGGTGGGGCGGACAGAATTTTGATAAGCAAGATGAACGTGAACAGGGAAGAATTGAATTAGATGAGTACTTCTCCAATCAGTTATTTGCTTGTGTGGGTGTGGATGCAGAACGGTATACTGAAAAGCAGCAGTATGACTCCATTAACATTGGATTTACGGAAATGCTAAGCGCAGCATACGCTGAAGCAGAATGGAAGCCTATTAGCTGGTTTGGGTTAAAAGCAGGAGTGCGCTATGAATATAGCCAACTCTTAATTAAGAGCGATGTGGCTCCGCGTATTTCGGCTGCTATACGGCTGAATAAATACGGACAAATATCGGCCGCTTATGGTATGTTCTACGAAGATCCTTCGGATAAATATTTGTTGTTTGGAGATACTAAAACTAATTTCCAGGAAGCCACGCATTATATTCTGAACTATCAATATACTAATAACGACAGGACATTCCGGGTAGAAGGATATTATAAATCATACAATGATCTAATTCGGGAATTGACCCAAGGCCCTTACGACCCAAATCCATATCGTCCATTTTACTGGCCCGTAAATAATAGCGGATATGGGTATGCTAAAGGCCTCGATGTTTTCTGGAGAGATAAAAAATCTATTAAGAATTTCGACTATTGGATATCCTACAGTTATATTGATACTAAAAGACTTTACGCTAACTATATTTCAGAAGCTACGCCCAACTTTGTATCTAAAAATAACCTGAGCGTTGTAACTAAATATTTCTTCGATAAGCCCGGTATCAATATTTCATTGACCTATTCGTATGCATCCGGTAAGCCGTATTATAATCCCGATAATCCAACATTTTTGGGCGATATATCTCCTGCTTATCAAGATGTAGCTCTTAGTGTAAGTTACCTGTTCAGGGTCAAAAAACTGTTTGGAGTATTTTACATTGCTGCCGATAATATAACTAATAATCAAAATGTATTGGGCTATTATTATTCAGATAATGGTAATTCCCGTGTCCCAATTGTTCCGGCCCTCTATCGTAGTGTATTTGCGGGCATATTATTATCTTTAACTCCTTATAAAAAAGACGAACTTTAATCTAACAAATCATGAATAAAATAGCAGTAATTTTTGCTTTGGCTCTTGGGTTTCTTGTTTCTACAAAAGGAAAATCACAGACAGTAGATGAATCACTTGTTCAAACCTACACTTCTTTCGCGGCAGCCAAAACCTATCCCCAATATATTTTAGCGAGCAACCAGTTTAAGCTTATTGCAAAGCAAAATCCAACCTATTGGCTCGCCAATTATTATGCTGCATGGAGTATTGCCATACTCTCTTTTCAGGAGCCCAATAAGGATAATAAAGACCCTATGCTGGATGAAGCGGATGCCTTTTTTAAGAAGATAGAAGCTATGGATTCAACGAATGATGAAGTGGCAGTGTTGGGAGGGTTGTTAGCACAGGCGAGACTTTCAGTGGCTCCTGCCGGTAGGCATGGCAAATATGGCGCCATAGCCAATGCCTATTTCGATAAAGTGAAAAAGATAAACCCTAATAACCCCCGTATGTATTACTTGCAAGGTAATTCATTGTTCTACACTCCCAAGCTTTTTGGAGGAGGTCCTGAAAAAGCCTTGCCTGTATATGAAAAAGCAGAAGAGTTGTTTTCGGAAAATGCCAGCGACATGATGCATGATATTCATAACCCTTATTGGGGAAAGGATGTAAATGAATATATGATCAAGCAATGTAAAGAGAAGAATGCCAAATAAACTCTCTTAATTTAATAAAATCAGAAATTCAAATTTTATGGGTGAAACTATTCTTCAAACAAGCAATCTTTGTAAAACTTTTTTTTCCGGAAAAGGCAAGAAGAAAAAAGATGTGGAAGCAGTAAAAGGAGTAGATCTTGATGTTAAAGAAGGAGAAATTTTTGGGTTCCTCGGTCCGAATGGAGCTGGTAAAAGCACCACCCTCAATATGCTCACTACCCTTCTGGCGCCTACCAGCGGAAAAGCTATGGTCGCAGGATTCGACCTGTTGCGCCATCCCCAAAAAGTTAGGGAACAAATAGGATATGTATCACAGGCGGGAGGAGCGGATACCTTTTCCAATGCTTTTGAAAATCTATTGCTTCAAGCCCGTCTATATGGCATTGCAAAACCACAGGCTGCTCAAATTGCTACTGAATTAATAGAACGTTTTCAGATGAGCGATTTTGCCACTCGTGAAACCCGCAGTTATTCGGGCGGACAAAAAAGAAGATTAGAACTTGCGTTGGGGATCGTTCATCAACCTAAACTCGTTTTTTTGGATGAACCCACAACCGGCCTCGATCCTCAAAGCAGGGCTTATTTCTGGGAGGAAATAAAACGATTGAAAAAAGATGGAATGACGATTTTCTTAACTACGCACTACCTGGAGGAAGCGGATAATCTGTGCGACCGGGTTGCCATTATAGACCATGGAGCTGTTGTTGCTCTTGATACACCATTGCAGCTAAAACGCCAGATTGGAGGGGAAAGCATTACCGTTGATTTTGTAAACGGAAATGATACGGAACAAGCTAAAATGCTTTTTGAATCTTTACACTTCATACAGAAGATATACAGGCAGGAAAATAAATTATTCTTATTCGTGGAGAATGGTGAAAGCCACATAGCAGAAGTGCTACGGATATTGGACAAAGCAAGCATCTCCATTCAAACGATCGGACTTTCCAGGCCATCATTGGATGACGTATTCTTGCAAAAAACTGGTCGTTCATTGAGAGAAGGAAAAAATTAAAACATATTATTTTATGAATATTTTAAAAGACATTTTCTTACTATTCAAACGCCATTTCAAAAAAGGATTGCGTGCGCCAATCTGGTTATTTATTGGCCTTTCACAACCGGTTCTTTACCTACTGCTGTATATGCCATTACTCAAAAATGTGGGTGGCACAGCTATTTTGCCAACCTCTGAAATTGTGCGCATATTTGTGCCGGGTATGCTTGTCATTATGGCTATGGGTTCATTATTTGCAGGTTTTAGTTTTATTGATGAAATACGGCAGGGGCTTATTGCCCGATGGCTGGTAACACCAACCACCCGCGTAGGAATTATAATGAGCCTTGTTTGCAACCAGATACTTACTTTGTTTTTACAATCCTGCATTCTATTAATTATCGCCACTTTCTTGGGGCTTCATGTTCCAATTGCAGGTATAGCTTTAACTATGTTGCTTATATTGTTGATAGGTATTACTATGTCTTCGTTTTCCTATGCTATTTCGCTCACAGTGAAAGATGAAGGCATTCTTGCTTCTATTACCAATACTTCTTATTTACCATTAATGCTTCTTTCCGGCATTATGTTACCCATTGCATTTGCTCCCAATTGGATTAAAACAATGGCACTCTTCAATCCCTTTTATTATGCTGTTGAAGCATCACGCAGTTTGTTTGCAGGCGATTATGGAAATTTAATTATTATAAAAGGCTTTGCCGTTGTATTTGCATTTACCGGGCTAGCACTATGGCTGGCAGTTCGGGCATTGAAGAAAATGGCAGTATAAATTAGAATAGTTCCAATATCTTTTTCGCCAGCGTGGCTGAAATCTTCTCGTTAGATTCATGCGTCCAGCCGGCAATGTGAGGGGTCAAAACCACTCGGTCGCTTTCTATTAAATATTTAAATGAAGTTGGAAGATTTGTTTTATCCAGTCCTTCGAATGAAAGGCTTTCGTATTCCATTACATCAAGACAGGCACCGATCACTTTGCCGCTTTTCATACATTCTACCAGGTCATCAGTCCTTACTTGTTTACCGCGAGATGTATTAATGAAATAGATATTCTTTTGGAACTTCCCGAAAAAAGAACGGTTCACTATATAATTTGTTTCTTCAGTTAATGGTAGATGAATACTCAATACGTCCGTCTTCTCAAAAAGCTCTTCTATAGTAGTTTCCCGCACATATTCATCGGAGTAGTTCTTCTTATATTTATCATAAGCCAATACAGTACAATCAAACCCTTTTAACCTTTTTGCAAAGGCGCTGCCCATATTTCCATATCCAATAATCCCTACTGTTTTACCTTGCAATTCAACCCCACGATTTCCTTCCCGGATCCATAATCCCTGTCTTACTTCTTTATCGGCACGGCAAATATTATTAAAGAGGCAAAGCAACATTCCTAATGCATGTTCTCCAACGGCATCTCGATTTCCTTCAGCCGAAGGCAAACATTTAATTCCTTTGCTTTCAGCATAAGGCACATCAATATTTTCCATTCCGGCACCGGCACGAGCAATAAATTTAAGTTTGGTGCCTTTGTCTATCATTTCCTTATCCAGCTTAATACGGCTGCGGATAATAACTCCATCAAAATTTGGCAACTCCTCCGCTATTTTTTCCCGACCCCAATCATATTGCAAATGGCATTTAAAACCTTTTGCTTCCAGCACTTTTTGCAAAAGCGGATGAACGGAATCTATAAAAAGAATATCTAAAGGCATTCCATTAGTTTATACTGCGAAAATACGAAGTTAAATTCATAAAAAAAGCCCCTTTCGAGGCTTTTACTTATCTATTGTTTTATTTTACATTTTCTTACTGTCTCCATCAGGTGCCTTAGTCTTTGAGCTATCACCACCCATTCCCGGCATCATTCCCATTTGGGTCATCATTTTAACTTCATCGTTGTAGCCCCAATGTCCAACCGCTTTTCCATCTTTATACTTTACAATATCCACTCCATCAATATTCACTTTCTTTCCTGCGGCACCCATCATTCCGCTGCTGGTGCCTGTAAAGGTATATTGCACAGTGACCATATTTGAATCTGCTACCATGAAATTTATTTGCTCATGCATATCGGGAAAAGCTTTAATAAAATCTTCGAATGATTTCTTAAGCCCTGCCCTATCGGGAGAATACCCAGGTTCAGTATTATGTTCAACATAATCAGGTGCAAGTAATGAGTCTATCATTGCAAGGTTATGCTTGTTGAATATTTCTTCGGTGAATTTTCGTTGAACTTCCATGTTTTTTGAAGCCCTGTCATCTGTCGCCATTTTGTTGCCGGGAGACATACAAGCTGAAAAAGCTGTTGTAATAACTATTGCTGTAATTATTTTTTTCATTGGTCAATTAATTTTGGTTTATACTTCCAAATGTACAAAAATATTTTTTCCAATAACATTACATGCTTATACACCCGTATCTATAACTGTATAGATGATAAATGTGTAGCTTTAGCGCTCCATTATGACACAACCTATCAAAAAATATATAGCAATCCTTGGCTCTACAGGCTCCATTGGCAAGCAAGCATTGGATATTGTAAAAGCTAATCCTGACAAGTTGCAGGTGGAAGTACTTAGTGCCGAAAATAAGGCAGACCTTCTCATTCAACAGGCTATAGAATTCTCCCCCAATGCAGTTGTTATTGGTAATGAAGAAAGGTACCAATATGTAAAAGAGGCTCTTTCAAAACATGACATAAAAGTATATGCCGGTGCCGATGCCCTATGCCAGGTGGTGCAAATGGAAAGCATTCACATGGTGTTGGCAGCTATTGTTGGCTTTGCGGGTTTGCGTTCCACGCTTGCAGCTATTGCAGCCGGAAAGCAAATTGCATTGGCTAATAAGGAAACATTGGTAGTTGCGGGGGCTTTAGTTACAGAAGCTGCTAAAGCGAAAGGGGTGAATATTTATCCGGTTGATTCGGAACACTCGGCCATATTTCAATGCCTCGCGGGGGAATTTCATAATAAGATAGAGAAGATTATTCTAACTGCTTCCGGCGGACCATTCCGGGGAAAGGATAGAAAATTTTTAGAGACTGTAAGGAAAGAAGATGCGTTAAAACACCCTAACTGGAGCATGGGTGCCAAAATCACTATCGATTCGGCTACCCTTATGAATAAAGGGTTGGAGATAATTGAAGCTGCCTGGCTTTTTTCGCTTCGACCGGAGCAAATAGAAGTAGTGGTTCATCCTCAATCTATCATCCATTCATTAGTGCAATTTGAAGATGGCTCCATCAAGGCACAAATGGGTTTACCTGATATGAAACTGCCTATTCAATATGCACTCTTCTATCCACTGCGCATACATTCAGATTTCAAACGATTTGATTTTGCAAACTATCCTTCCCTCACATTTGAAAAACCTGATTTTACTTCCTTCCCAGCTATGCAATTAGCATTTGATGCTATGAAAAAGGGTGGCAATATGGCTTGCATTCTTAATGCTGCTAATGAAATTGCGGTTTATGCATTTTTGGAGGATAAAATTGGATTCACCGATATTCCGGCCGTAGTAGAGAAATGCATGGAAAAGGGCACTTTTATCGCAAAACCAAGCCTTTCCGATTTTATGGAAAGTGATAAGGAAACTAGAATAATGGCTGATACTTTCTGCAAGAGTAAAATAAACCCATGATCACCTTCTTGAAATAAATTGTAATTCAAGAGAACTGTAACATATGTAACATTTCCCAAGAGTTATATAACTCTTCTATGAAATAATTCTGACAATTTTGTGGCTGAAAATTATTTCGGATACACCTCATTTTAAGCTTAATTCTTATGGGTTTATCTTAGTATGAATGATGTTCATCGAAAAATTATTCGAAACTTATAACAGCCCTTATTTTTGTTTTGGAGAAATCTATTTTTTTAACAAATTAATTTGAAAAACCATGAAAAAACTACTTACCATTTTTTCCATTTGTATTACGGCCTGCATTTTGTTTTCTTCATGCGGCTCAAATATGTCAATAGCCAAGCGCCATTATAATAAGGGCTATTATATTGAATATGCTAAGCGGGCGCCTACTACAAATCCTCAAAAAGCAGGGACAAAAATAGCTCAAACAAAAAAGGCACTCCCCTCTCAAACTGTTCAAAATACGGCTAAGCAAACTACAGTTCATAAACAGATAAATCAAGATATTCAACCTATTCCGGCTGTAGTTACTGCCGGAAATGAAAATAGGCCTTATAAAGCAACATCGAAAACCAGCTCAAAATCTACTTTGCCTCAAAATATAGCAAGCTCTGAAACTCCGGTTTTGCAAACTAACCAAACTGCTTCTGATATTAGCGGATATCATGGAGATGGTGGCGGTGAAAGAGCAGCTTTAAGTTTGTTATGGATAGTTATTATTATAATATTGATTTTATGGCTAATTGGCATTTTGGCAGGAGGATTTGGCCTTGGCGGGCTGATAAATCTATTGTTGGTAATAGCATTAATACTGTTAATTCTATGGCTATTAAGGGTTTGGTAATCCTAATGGGGCAATAACTTCGTATATTAGTTATAGCATAGCCAACTTATTGATGAATTATATACTCTATGCTATAACTCCCGAAAATTTATATTATGCCTTCATTAGCTGCTATATCAAAAATTGAACTTCCCTTTAAAGTAGATCAGGAACAGGCCAAGCAATGTGCCAAAGATGTTTTTATATCTTCATTTCCACAAATTGAAAGAATGTTGGGGGCATTTGATAATACTGAAATAAAAACAAGAAATTTTTGCAAGCCCTTAGAATATTATACTGAACCACATTCCTTTCATGACCAAAATTTGGAATACATCCGCACATCCCTGGAGTATTCTGTAAAAGCAATTGAAGAATGTATTGCTTCTGCACAAATTAACAAGGAAGATATCACCGATATAATTTTTATCTCTACTACCGGACTTTCTACGCCCAGTATAGATGCACTCATTGTAAACAAAATGCAGCTGAATCAGAATATTAATCGCATTCCTATCTTCGGGTTGGGATGTGCCGGCGGAGTGGCCGGTTTTTCAAAAGCGAGTATTCTGGCAAAAGCAAATCCAAATGCTGTGGTACTGCTTGTAGTGGTGGAATTATGTTCACTTACTTTTTTGCGAAATGATTACAGTAAAAGTAACTTTATCGGCTCTAGCTTATTTGCCGATGGCATTGCTGCTTGCATTATTACCGGAGATAATCATACTAACAAAACAAAAAAGAAAATCACTTTTCTGGGAGCACAAAGCAAACTATATTACGATACACTGGATGTTATGGGTTGGGAATTTCAGGATACAGGATTTAAGGTCCTTTTTTCGCAAGACATTCCAACTATCATCTCAAAAAATATATACAATGATGTTTCTTCTTTTTTAGAAAAACACCAATTAAAACTTTCTGATATTAAGAATTTTATTTTTCACCCCGGTGGTAAAAAAGTATTGACAGCATACAAAGAGTCCTTAATGGTAGAGGGAGATTTTCTGAAGAATACCAAAGATGTAATGACGGATAATGGAAATATGTCAAGCCCTACTGTTTTATATGTTTTGGAGAAATTCTATTCCCAAGGATTTGAAAATGGATATGGCTTAATGTTATCTATGGGTCCGGGTTTTTCGAGTGAAATGGCTTTACTTAAAATGAGCAACAACTAAATGATTTTCATTCTTTTTATTTCGTTCATTATTCTTTTACGGCTCGGCGAATTAGTTTATTCTAAACGGAATGAGAAATGGTTGTTGCAAAATCAGGCTGTTGAATACGGAAAAAGTCACTACCCTTTTATTGTAGCATTGCATGTTTTATTTATCCTGTCACTGATAGTTGAATATTGGGTCAAACAACCTGTTTCGTATAGCTTCTATTTCCTGATTTTTTACTTTACACTTCTCCTATTTAAAGCCTGGGTTATTTTATCGTTAGGTAAATTTTGGAACACAAAAATTTATCATATTCCCAATGCGCCACTTATAAAAAAAGGCCCCTATCAATATATTAAACACCCTAACTATCTGATTGTTATTGTCGAAATTGCTATTATCCCCCTGGTGTTTCATTTGTATTACACCGCTATTATATTTTCCATTCTCAATGGAATTATGCTATGGGTAAGGATCAAAGAAGAAAATAAAGCATTAGAGATTTGAGGTAAAGGTCTTTTTGCAATCAAAGTTTCACTCCAATTTTATGAAGTATAGCATCTGGGTTTTTATATTTATCGGACTTTCGAGTGGCGCATTTGCTCAAAATGTTGCAAAAGATACTGCTGCCGCAAAGGATACTGCCGGTGGGTTAAAGCTTAATAAAATAGTTCAGTTAATCATTAAGGATACCGTTCCTAAAAAAGATGCCGAAGAAGATACGTTGCTTGAAAAGAAGTTTGAAGGGAAAAAATATTCTATAAATCAGTTTGGGCATGAAACTTATCTATTTGTAAAAGAACCCGCAAGATGGCATAAAGCAGACTGGTTGCGGTTGGGCGCAATAACAATTGCAACAGCTGCTATAATACCCTTTGATCAGCAAATTGCCGACATTACTCAGGATAACAAACATGCCTATTATGATCTTCCTGTTGAAGCAGGAAGAATTTATGGGGAATGGTATTTTACGGCTTCCGTAGCTACTATTTTTGTTGGATATGGCATACTAAAACATAACACAGAAGCCGAAAAAATAGATATTGAATTATTCCAGGCAGGGATTTATTCTGAAGTAATTACCCAATTATTAAAAGTCGGGATTGGCCGGGGAAGTCCGAATAGCAATGCCGGAGACTTCAGTTTTCGTCCTTTTAAGTTTGAAAAAGGGTTTGCATCCATGCCAAACGGTAGTGCAGCCCTAGCATTTGCTATTTCTACCATAACATTTCGGCACGCCAACTCAACGTTAATTAAAGTTCTGGCATATGTGCCTGCGGCTTTTAATTTATTCGCCGGGGTTTATAAAAATACCCAGTGGGCATCCGATGAATTTATGGGGGCCGCTATCGGGTATGCTACGGGCATGTGGGTAGTGACACTTCATGAAGGAAAAAGACATAAAATAAATATCCCTGTAGAATGAAAATTGGGCTAACTTTGTTGCCTTTGTAAACAATCTATGGGCGTATTAATTGAGATCTGTCAACTTTTACTTGGACTTTCCATTCTTATCATATTGCACGAAGCAGGCCATTTTTTGGCTGCGCGTCTTTTTAAAATCAGGGTAGAGAAATTCTACCTCTTTTTTGATCCATGGTTTTCGCTGGTGAAATATAAAAAGGGTGAAACCGAATATGGCATCGGCTGGCTGCCACTCGGAGGATATGTGAAGATTTCCGGCATGATAGATGAATCTATGGATAAGGAGCAGATGAAACTACCACCTCAACCCTGGGAGTTTCGCTCTAAACCAGGATGGCAGAGAATTATAGTGATGATAGCCGGTGTAACGGTTAATTTTTTGCTGGGTATTATAATATTCTCCATGCTTATTTACTCGAATGGTACTTCCTATTTGCCCATTAAAAATGTGAAGAATGGAATTTACTGCGATACGGTTGCCACTAACATAGGCCTGAAAAGCACGGATACCATTGTAGCTGTAAATGGTAAAACTGTTACCCGTTTTGATTCTATTACAACCGATATTATTTTAGAAAAAGCAAAATCTATACAGGTACAAAGAGGAGGCAAAATTGTAAGCCTGCCTATTAGTGAGGATAATCTTTCTGCTATTTTAGGCGATGCAAAAGGGCTAATATCCCCCATAGTACATTTCAGGATCGATTCTATAAAACCCGGTTCCGGTGCTGCAAGAGCAGGACTTATGAAAGGTGATTCTATTACCAAAGTAGACAGTATAAATACTCCCTATTTCCAGGCTTTTACTGCTGCCTTACAGAAATATAAGAATAAGGATATTCCTTTTACCGTAATATCCAAAGGCCAAACAAAGGTAATTACCGGGCATGTGGATGAGGATGGAACTTTAGGGTTTTATCCTAAAGTGGATACCTTACAAATGGTTCACACCAATTATTCTTTCTTCCAAAGTATACCTATGGGTATAAGCAATGCCTTTGCAACCATTGGCGGCATAGCAAAACAATTGAATATAATATTTACTGTTAAGGGTGCTCACAAACATGTAGGCAGCTTTATAATGTTTGCAAAAGTATATGGCACTGTTTGGGATTGGTCGCACTTTTGGGCATTCACTGCTTTTATTTCTATTATGCTGGCCTTTGTAAACATTCTTCCTATTCCTGCATTTGATGGAGGACATGTGATGTTCCTGCTATATGAAATGATAACAGGCCGCAAGCCCAATGAAAAGATAATGGAATACGCCCAATGGGTAGGTTTAATAATCATTATTAGCTTAACTATATACGGTAACGGGCTTGATATTGGCAGACTTCTCCATAAATAAAAAAGGAAAATCTAAATAATCGGTTTAAGAAATATGATTTGTAAAAATCTTAAATCCATTTTTTTACCGGGACTGTTGATCGTCTCATTCTCGCTTTCTGCTCAGCAAAATAAAGACACAGCTAAAAGCACCCTCATAAAGCATAAAATTTTGCTTGTTCCTTTCAAGCCTACTATGCTAATGAGTGACATAGGAAAGGCCGTAAATAAATCAACAAATCTTAGTTATAATAAAATTGTGGAAGCTTTCCGCTATCGTATGGATCTTGCTATTTATAATACGTTGAAGTTAAATTATTCGACTGTATCACTCTTTCAAACACCTCAAAAAGGAGATACCACACTCAGTTACATTTATTCAGCAGTAAGTTATAAATACGATCTGGTACAGTCGCACGATTCATTAGGTGAAAGCCATGCAGAATTTGATCCTAAACAACAAAAGGAACATTTTATGCATAATGGCCAATTGCAGGTGCCTATTGACTATAGCAAGCGTTTTATGAATGTATCTGCAGCAAGTACTAGCCCTAATTTATTGCCCTATCTCAATAAAAAATATAACACTGATATATTTGTTTTTATCAATGAGCTCGATATTAAAAATGTATCTAACAATGCCACAGAAGATCTTAATCAAAGTAATTTTCGCAGAGAAGCGACCGTACATTATACCATCTTAAATTTGCAAAACCATTATTTGACAAAAGGTATATTAACGACGTATTTTCCTTATTCAGTAAATGATCCTAAAATTATTGGCGAACAATACTTCACCATTATTGCACATTCTATGATGAAAGAGTTGATTAGAGGATTACAAAAGGCAGATGGAGTGAAGCCAAAATCTCCAACCATAAACCATAAAAGTACGGTAACAAAAGCAAAATAAACAGTATGAAAACGAAAGGTAAATTAGACATGAATACAGTTCTTGAAAATTTAAAATTAACCGGAATACAAAATGGAGCATCTACCGGTGTTGATTGGATCAAAACCTCAGGAGAGGTATTAAAATCTACCTCGCCAATTGATGGAAAATTAATTGGTTCTATTAAACAAGCTACTGCACAAGACTATGAGAAAGTAATAAAAATTGCATCTAAAGCATTTGTTGAATGGCGCAAAATACCGGCACCTAAAAGAGGTGAGGTAGTGCGGCAAATTGGAGATGCTTTACGAGAAAACAAAGAGAGTTTGGGTATGCTTGTATCATACGAAATGGGTAAAATTTACCAGGAAGGATTAGGCGAAGTACAGGAAATGATTGATATATGCGATTTTGCTGTTGGATTATCTCGCCAGTTATATGGCCTTACCATGCAATCGGAAAGGCCTTTGCACCGCATGTATGAACAATATCACCCGATAGGACCTGTGGGAATAATTTCCGCATTTAATTTCCCGGTGGCAGTTTGGGCATGGAACACTATGCTGGCTTTGGTTTGTGGTGATGTTTGCATTTGGAAGCCATCAGAAAAAACTCCTTTATCTGCACTAGCCTGCCAGAATATTATTGCGCCTGTTCTTAAAAGAAACAATGTTCCGGAGGGAGTATCTTCCCTGATAATTGGAGACTATAAGATCGGAGAAATGATCTCTAACGATACACGTATACCACTTGTTTCTGCTACCGGTTCTACCCGTATGGGAAGGAAAGTGGCTGTTGCTGTGGGTCAGCGTCTTGGTCGTTCTTTGCTTGAATTGGGAGGCAATAATGCCATTATCCTTACTCCTGATGCTAACTTGAAAATGGCTATCACTGCTATCCTTTTTGGTTCTGTGGGAACTGCAGGTCAGCGTTGTACAACCACCCGCCGCCTGATTATACACGAAAGTATTTATGATAAACTGAAATCCTCATTAGTTAAGGCCTATAAACAAGTTAAAATTGGTAACCCATTGCAAGAAGGAACGCTTATGGGACCATTGATTGACAAATCTGCTGTCCAAAATTATAGCGACGCGATTGTACAAATTAAGAAACAAGGAGGCAAAATACTATATGGTGCTGAAGTACTTAGTGGTGGAGCCTATTCTTCCGGTTGTTATGTATTACCTACCATTGCCGAAGTTAAAAATGAATATTCGATTGTTCAGCATGAAACATTTGCACCTATACTGTATTTAATAAAATACAAAACTATTGATGAAGCCCTTGCCATTCATAACGATGTGCCACAAGGGTTATCCTCTTCTATTTTCTCCAATAACATATTAGAAACCGAAAAGTTCCTATCTAATGCCGGGTCGGATTGTGGCATTGCTAATGTTAATATTGGTACTTCGGGGGCTGAAATTGGAGGAGCTTTTGGTGGGGAAAAGGAAACAGGTGGAGGAAGAGAAAGTGGTTCCGATGCCTGGAAGGTATATATGCGCCGTCAGACCAACACTATCAACTATGGTAGTGTTCTTCCATTAGCTCAGGGAATAAAGTTTGACGTAGGAGAGTAATCTAAGTTAACTTACTTGGTTTTTGAAGTCTTTCACTTTAAAGCTGATTGATTATCAATTCATTTTATTTGTAGATAGTATTGTAGACAGTACTTTCATCATCTCCATTCATTAGTAGTATATTTTTGGAAAAATTCCAAAAATATGTTGCATTTTCCATTCCATACAAAAGAGACAAGATTATCTCATTTTAAAAAGCATAATTTATTGATTGATTGTAACATACATTCTAAGGATTTGGGTAATAAAAAATACAGTTTACCTGATTATATATTTATATATTTGATACATTAATTTCCCCTGTTATGAGAATTTTTACCACCCGATTTATTGCCGTGATATTTTTTGCAATTGTATGTAATTCTGCCTATTCCCAAAATGTAGGCATAAATACAACCGGCGCAACACCCAGTACCAACGCTATATTAGATTTAAATTCAGGCAATAAATATAACCTGGGGCTTATTATTCCTCATGTAACATTAGGGGCGACACTAACTACTTTCAGCCCTCCTATTGCCAATGCTGCAACTACCAAAGATACTGGAATGATCGTTTATAACATGAATGGGACACAACCGGTTGGTTATTATTGTTGGAATGGAACC
>Ga0206833_1053_pt1 | contig 30148 bp, 25 predicted proteins | sample Alteio_BWOrgCont_32_FD_152891 | JGI IMG/M metagenome (GOLD analysis project Ga0206833, IMG submission 152891) | Enriched cells from forest soil in Barre Woods Harvard Forest LTER site, Petersham, Massachusetts, United States -... | ecosystem: Environmental > Terrestrial > Soil > Temperate forest >... | reverse complement strand
TTTGATTACTAACCTTATTGCTATTCCGCTTTCAATTATTATTTTATTTGCTGAAATATTTTTGCTGGCGCTTCACTGGATTCCTTATGCAGGAATTTATTTGGGCAAAATGATTTTGTTATTAATAGACTTGATGAATAAGTTTATTCTTTGGATAAACAGTTTGTCTTTTGCACAAGTAGAAAATTTATCCATATCCACACTTTATACTTGGCTGTTATATGCGATGGTGATTGGCTTTTCAGCATGGCTAATCAATAAAAATAAAACCGCATTAAAATTCGCCCTTTTTTTTACATTGCTCTTTGCAATGGCTTTTGCATATAATAACTGGCAGGCAATGCAGCAAAATAAAATAGTAGTTTATAATATATCAAAACGAAAGGCAATAGATTTTATTAACGGAAATGAGTACCAATTTTTTGGAGACAGTATTTTACAATCAGATACCAAACTGCAAGACCTTGATTTAAAACCAGCAAGGATTGTATTGCAACTGAGTAACAAAACAGATTCATTATCCTCTGTTTTTAATAAAGAAATTTTCCGTCAGTTTAAAAATAAACGGATAGTATTAGTAGATGGCAAAACATTATTTGCACCCAATCAACAAAAAATAGATGTAGATGTAATCATCATCTCCCAAAACCCAAAACTCTACATCTCACAACTGGCAAGCGTTTTCAATTGCAACCAATATGTATTTGACGCATCGAATAGTTTGTGGAAAATTGATAAATGGAAAAAAGACTGCGAAAAGCTACATTTGCGTTCCTATTCAATTCCCGATGAAGGAGCATTTATTTTAAATGTAGAATAGGCTATCAAATCACTAAACTTAAATAATTCCCTTTCGGGATTTGGGTATGAAAAAAATTCAATCTGCATTAATTTCGGTTTTTTACAAAGACGGGTTAGAAAATATAATTAAAGAATTACAAACGTTAGGAGTAACCATTTATTCAACCGGCGGCACGCAAAAATTTATTGAAGAATTAAATGTTCCCTGCGTGCCTGTTGAAGCATTAACTTCTTATCCATCTATTTTGGGTGGAAGAGTTAAAACATTGCATCCAATAATATTTGGCGGAATCCTTGGCGTTCGTGATAATGCAACGCATAAGCATGAAATGGAGCAATATAAAATTCCTGAAATTGATTTGGTAATTGTTGATTTATATCCGTTTGAAGAAACAGTAAAATCCACCACAGACGAAAAATTAATAATAGAAAAGATAGATATCGGTGGACCAAGCATGATTCGTGGTGCAGCCAAAAACCATAAAGATGTTGTAGTAGTTGCTGCAAAAAAAGATTACAAGATATTAGAAGAAATCTTAAAAGACCAAAAAGGCGAAACATCATTGGAACAACGCCGCGCATTCGCTATCAAAGCATTTGATGTTTGCACGGGTTATGATACAGCCATCTCCAATTATTTCAATCAACTATCAGTCGAAACTCCTTTCAACAAAGAAAAAAAATCATTGCGCTATGGAGAGAACCCACACCAATCAGCGGTTTTTTATGGCAACTTAAATGAGTTATTTACACAGTTAAATGGGAAAGAATTATCCTATAATAATTTGGTTGATGTTGATGCAGCAATTCAATTAATAACAGAATTTGCTGATTACAAAGAATCGGTTTTTGCCATTATAAAGCATACCAATGTTTGCGGCATCGCGGCAAGAAAAACTTTAAAAGAGGCATGGGATGCAGCATTGGCGGGAGATCCGGAAAGTGCGTTTGGCGGCGTATTAGTAAGCAACACAGCAATTGACAAAGCAACTGCAGAAGCCATCAACGAAATATTTTTTGAAGTTTTAATAGCGCCATCTTTTACTGACGAAGCATTGGAAGTTTTAAGATCAAAAAAGAACAGGGTATTGTTGCAATTACATCATGCGCCTTTATCCATCATGCAAAACAAATCGTTATTGAACGGCGTTTTGATTCAGCAAAATGATATCGGCAATTATGCAGAGTGGAAAGAAGTGAGTTCCCGAGAAACAACTCCAAACGAAAAAGAAAACTTATCATTCGCCAATATAGTTTGCAAACATTTAAAAAGTAATGCTATTGCATTGGTAAAAAATAAACAACTGATCGGCAAAGGTTGCGGACAAACATCACGTGTAGACGCTTTGCGCCACGCAATCGGAAAAGCGCATCAATTTCAATTCAGTTTAAAAGATGCGGTACTGGCAAGCGATGCATTTTTCCCGTTTAGCGATTGCGTGCAAATTGCTCACGAAGCCGGCATTACTTCATTCATTCAACCTGGCGGTTCAATCCGCGATAAAGATTCAATTGATTATTGCAAGCAGCATAACCTTGCAATGGTAATTACAGGCTTGCGCCATTTCAGGCATTAATCAAATCAATCAAAGTTGTATTTTTGAAATAATTAATACAACCTTCCATGTCGCACAATAAAGAACGGGCTGAAAAAACCTGCCTCAACTGCGGTACACAATTATATGGAAGGTATTGTCATTTGTGCGGACAAGAGAACATTGAACCCAAAGAAAACTTCACTCATCTCGTCAATCATTTTTTCCAGGACGTTACACATTTTGATGGAAAATTTTTCAGCACGCTAAAGTTATTATTATTCAAGCCCGGCTTTTTATCAAAAGAATACTTAAAAGGGAAACGCGCGGATTACCTGCATCCTGTACGGATGTATATATTTACTGCATTTGTATTTTTTCTCGTTTTATTTTCATCGCGGCAACCAATGCATGTAGTTGCTATTGATAATAAAAATGTAGTTGCCCCAAAGGATAAAGTTGTTTTCCAGTCGATGGATAGCACCCGTTCATTTTTTAATTTAGATTTTTCCGGGCAGCCGGCAACTGTAAAAGAATATGATTCTTTGCAATCAAAGCTTCCTGTTCAAAAGCGTGACAATTGGTTCGTAAGCAGCCTTGTTAAAAAATCAATACTTCTAGGCGGCGAAGAATTTGAAAAAGAGATAGTTGAAAATTTCACACACGACATCCCGAAAATGATGTTTGTGTTTTTACCATTGGTAGCGCTGGTTTTGCAGCTATTATACATCCGCCGGCGAAAAGAATTTTATTATGTAAGCCATGGTATTTTTGTAATACATTTTTATATAGCCGCGTATATACTTATGTTGGTAAGCTTATTATTTGGCTTGTTGCAGAGTATATCGCATTGGCGGATATTTGGTTTATTTCAGGTAATATCAATACTTGCCATATTCTTTTATTTATACAAAGCGATGCGGAATTTTTATTATCAAAGCAGAGGAAAAACCATTCTTAAATTTTTGATCTTTAGTCTTATAGTATTTGTATTATTTATGTTATTGGCAACAGCGCTTTTTGCTATTTCGCTTTACCAGGTTTAATGAATTGGTTGAAATTTTTTTGTAACTATCATTTTATCTATACTCAACATCGTTGTGTCACTCACTTGTACCGCATACCTTACTCAGCAAACAGTATCTAAAAACTTTTTATATACTTTATTCCAGCCAGGATAAATTTGTTTATCATTGCCCAACGAATGATTGTGCCAGATACAAATAAAAGTTCCATCCACTTTTTTGCAAACAGAATAATAATGCATCATTTCATCAAAAGCTTCATCCGCGGATAATTTTTGTTCGTAGTAAGAGTTAGCTTCCATATAACAAAATGGATGAATGCGCAAAAATGTTTGTTCATTTTTCTCCAGATCAAACCAAAAAAAAGAAGAAGCCACCGAAGCCCTGAAACCGTTGATGCTGCCATATCCCATCGAATAATCATCTTTAATACCAACATCGATTAATCGTCTGTAACCATCCGGCAAATTAAAACGGATATAATGTTGCCTTGATTGAATGATGTTGTTTCCTGAAATATCTTCTAGATATTTTTTTTCTTTTTTCAATATTAAAAAATCATCACCACTTTGCCATGACGGATGAATGCCAATAGAATATTTTTTAGCGTGCCGTTGTATCAATTCATGCATTGCTTTTGTATGAGGCGAAATATTTTTATCATACAAAGCATTTTTTTCAGCCACTAAAAAAAAGTAAACAGGATTTAAATGATATTGCTGATGTAAAATATCCAGCCAGTCAAATGTATCAAAAGGGTCTTTTCTTGATCCTGTTAAAACAGCCATACGTTCTGTAAAAGATGAGAATTGAAGTGTAGCAATTGATTTTAAAGAGCCACCAAAATTTCTCGCAAAGCCTTTATGTTTGTATGAATAAGCAATATCAATATCATAAGTAGGAATAAAACTGTATTTTGAATTTTGTATTTTGAATTTTGTATTTTTTTGTTGCAAAGTATTTACAAAATCTTTCACCCAAATATTTATCAACGGCAACTGCAAAAAATTCTCTTTAAATGCTAATGAATTTTCGTGGGCATATCTTCCATACATATCTTTTTTATGCATCAAATATTCTTCATATCTACTAAGCAAATAAAAAGCTGCTGCAAAAATATCAAATGGAAAATCGCTGTTATGCGTTTTAAAAAAAGCTTTGTAATCGTTTACAGTAAAGCACTCAATTAATTGTTCTTTAATATCATTTTCAAACAACAAACCAATAGTTGAAATTTGGAATTTAGAATTGAGAATTTTTAAATTGCTATAATTAATTTTTACTCCATCGTATTGTTCAAATTCAGTTACATTATTTGTGATAACAAAATCATTGCTCATCAATTCTTTAAAAATAAAAGAAACGATGTACGATAACCTTGATGTTGTTGTATATGAATAGATCAATACCATAAAATAAAAATAGCCGGTTAAAGACCGACTTTGTTCATTAATCTCTTTTTAATCTTTTCTTTGGGTTTCTTTCTCCGTGAAATATAGCAAATACAAATATTTCGTTTTTGATTATTGTAAAGATTATCAGGTAAGGGAATTTTTTTATTACTGCTTTCCGGTAGTTTTTATAAAATTTACCAAAAGCGGCTGGATGTTTTTCAATCTTCAAATAACACTCTTCCAATGCATTTAAAAATTTATCTCCTAATCCTGCCAATTGGTTTTCATACCAATCATAAGCGTCCTGCGTATCATTCCTGGCTCCTGGTTGTAATACCAGCGAATGTTTTTTGATCATGCAGTTTTTCTTTTTCTTCGAATATCGTCATGCACTTTTTTCCAGCTTTGTGGTTTATCCTTTCCTTTAATATGCTGTTCCATTCGCTCGTCCAATATTTTCTTTTGTGATTCATTAACTTCAGGTGTGCCGGATATAATTACTTCTTCTTCCATCAACAGGTACAAGCCTTTTAGTTTTTTATTATCTGCAATATCAATATAAGTATGCAATTTTTCACGTATGTTATTAATGTCCATAACAGCTTTTTTTAAAATTACAAATTATTTTTTATAACGGTCTTTCCAAAGTTGGTTAAATGTTTTCTGGCTGAAATTTAAATTGCTGTGATCTTTTGTCCATTCTTTAAATAAACTATTCACAACTTTACTCTTTAAATTACCGTTGCCTAAATTCATTAAACCTCTTTTTAAACTGGCTACCTTCCATAATTTCCACGCCATTTTTTCACCGAATCTTGTAAAGCCTTCTTCTACTGATTCGTGACGGTTCTCCAATAATAATTCGTGCAGGTTTATTTTTACAGCACATACTTCTGTACAATTACCACATAACGATGACGCATAACTTAAATGCTTAAAATCATCCAGTCCCTGAAGATGAGGCGTAATAACACTTCCAATGGGGCCGCTGTATGTTGTGCCATAAGCATGGCCGCCGATATTTTTATAAATAGGACAGGCATTTAAACAAGCCCCGCAACGGATGCAATATAAACTCTCGCGTTGTTTTGGGTTTTGTAAAATGTTGGTGCGGCCATTATCTAATAATATCACATACATTTCTTCGGGGCCATCAGACTCGTTTTCCTGCTTTGGACCGGTTATGATAGAATTATAAACAGTAATTTTTTGTCCCGTACCAAAAGTAGAAAGCAACGGCCAAAACAACGCCAGGTCTGTTATTGAAGGGATCATCTTTTCAATGCCAACAATTACAATATGTGTTTTAGGAAAAGCGCAACTCAATCTTGCATTACCTTCATTTTCTGTAACAGCAATACCGCCAATATCGCTGATAATGAAGTTGGCGCCGGTGATACCTATCTCAGCTTTTGTATATTTTTCACGAAGTATTTTTCTTGCAACCAATGTTAATTGCTCTGGCGTTAATCTTGGGTCAGTGCCTAATTTATCAGCAAAAAGTTTTGCAACATCTTCTTTGCTTTTATGCATCGCCGGCGTAACGATATGATAAGGCGCTTCGCCATCCAATTGCTGTATATATTCGCCTAAATCTGTTTCTATGCTTTCAATACCATTCTCCTGCAATGCATGATTTAAATGAATTTCTTCCGTAACCATGCTTTTGCTTTTCACTATTGTTTTACATTTTTTTTCTTTGCAGATATTTAATATTTCATCAATTGCCTGTGCCGATGTTTCTGCCCAAATAACTTTGCCGCCACGTTTGGAAAAATTTAATTCAAAATCTTCCAGTTGTTTATCCAATGTTTCAATGGCGCGCCATTTAATATTTTTGGCTCTTTCCCTTGCCAGGTGCAGATCAGCAAATTGTTGTTTGCCTTGCGGAACAACGGCATTATATCTTCCAATATTAAAATTTATTTTCCGGCGATGTTCAAGGTCTGCCGCTTTGATAGTGCTTTTAGCTATAAATGAGTTTGCTGTTTCTGTCATGTTTTTTATTTTATCACTCCTAACTCTTTTCCAATTTTTGTGAATGCTTCGATTGCTTTATCTAAATGTTTTTGTTCGTGCGCAGCACTCAGTTGTACTCTTATACGAGCCTGCCCTTTTGCTACAACAGGGAAGAAAAAACCTATTACATAAATTCCTTCATCTAATAATTTTGCTGCAAAATTTTGCGCCAGCACAGCATCGTACAACATTATAGGAACGATTGGATGTATGCCGGGCTTAATATCAAAACCTGCTGCTGTCATTTTTTCCCTGAAATATTTTGTATTGTATTCCAGCTTATCTCTTAGCTCGGTTGTTTCACTTAGTATATCCAGCACAGCAATAGAAGCCCCAACAATACCAGGCGATAATGTATTTGAAAATAAATATGGACGGCTGCGTTGGCGCAACATTTCAATGATCTCTTTTCTGCCGCTGGTAAAACCACCACTTGCACCACCTAACGCTTTTCCTAATGTGCCGGTTATGATATCAATCCTTCCCATCACATTTTTATATTCATGTGTACCTCTGCCAGTCTTACCTAAAAATCCTGATGAATGCGATTCATCGATCATCACAATAGCATCATATTTATCTGCCAGATCACATATTTTATCTAACTGCGCAATAGTGCCATCCATGCTAAATGAACCATCTGTTACAATTACCCTGCTGCGCAGGTTGGATGATTCTTTCAGTTTAATTTCCAAATCATCCATATTATTATGTTCATAACGGTAACGGATACACTTAGATAAGCGAACGCCATCAATAATACTTGCATGGTTCAGCGCATCAGAAATGATGGCATCCTGTTCTCCAAACAATGGTTCAAACACACCGCCGTTTGCATCAAAAGCAGCAGCGTATAAAATAGTATCTTCTGTACCTAAAAAAATAGCTAACTTTTTTTCCAGTTCTTTATGGATATCCTGCGTGCCACAGATAAAACGAACGCTGCTCATTCCATAACCCCGGTAATCAATATATTTTTTAGCAGCCTCAATTACTTTCGGATGCGATGAAAGCCCGAGATAATTATTGGCGCAAAAATTTAATACCGTTTTGCCATTTACAACAATCTCGGCACCTTGTACACTGCTGATTACCCGCTCATTTTTAAATAAGCCGGCTGCTTTTATTTCTTCCAATTCAGCAGTGATGCGGTTTACAAAGCTGTTGTTCATATTCACATAATGATTGTTACAAATTTAGGCAGGTAATTTTGCATTTGCCGAAGATGTTTTTAAACAGTTTTAACAAATAAAATTCTTTGCTATTGCTTTTTACGATTATTTTCGTACAACTATAAACTATTTTTTATGCCAATAAAAAAATCACTGGTTTTGCTGCTGGCGCTTACATTTAGTTCAATTGGTTTATTGGTATTTTCTTTTCGTACTGCGGATAATTTGAAAGTTGATTCTCACCAAAACAGCTCACTAAAAAAATGTTGCCAACAAAGTGCTGATAATAAATTTTTATCTCCGGGCAATATTATTGCGCAAAGCACGCTTCATTTTTTATAGTAAATAAATATGTATAAATATTAATGAAGTAATTTTTACTATTTACATATATTATATCACACCTATTTTTTATTTTTGCGCCTGAAATAATTTGTTAATCTTATTTAACCAATTAAAATCTTTTTAAACGGCACGCCGTTTGATTAGTCTGTCTGTTAAATAAATTTTATTATGAAGAACCTCCGGTTTTCTCTTTTATTGTTGTTATCCGGTTTTGTCATAACATCTTTTGTTTCTGCCGGAAATAAAAAGAAGCATAGCGCAAAAAAGATTGCAGCTTCAGATACAACAGCTAATCCTTACTATATTATAATTGACAAGAGCACCTACGAATTAAAAGTATTTGACGACCAGGGATGGTATGCCACTTACCCGGTAGTATTTGGAAGCAGGGATGTACACGATAAAATGTGCGAAGGCGATAAACTTACACCGGATGGAAATTTTAAAGTAATTCTTAAAAAGATAAATACCAATTGGGGGCCTGAATTATTATTGAATTACCCCAACGAAGAAGCTTACGAAAAATTTAATGAACGTAAAGCAAAAGGCATATTGCCCAAAAGCGCTAAGATTGGCGGTGGTATTGCGATACACGCTACACGCCCAGCAGAAGAATGGACAGTAGATAATTATTATAACTGGACGGATGGATGTATTTCAGTAAAATATACCGAGATGAAAGACTTGTATAGTTATATCCCCGTTGGTACGCCGGTAACTATTGTGGAGCAATAAACAAAAGGCTGCCATCGCCATAACTCAGGAAGCGAAAATCATTTTCCAACGCGTATATATATATTTTTTTCCAATCATCATTTATTGCTGCGGCTACCAATAAAAGTAATGTTGAATTGGGCTGATGAAAATTTGTTATCAATGCTTTTGCAACTTTAAATTGATATCCAGGGGCAATTAAGATCTGTGTTTTTGTAATCAATTGCTGATACTTATTTTTTTGCATCCATTGTAATAAAGATGATAAAGCTTCTGTAGAAGCATATTTTATTTTGTTTAGCAGTTCATCGTAAACATCCCATTGATGAATTACCAGATCATCTGATTCAATTGCAGGATTGATTATTGTTTTAACTCCCAGCCAATATAAACTTTCAATTGTCCTTAAAGAAGTTGTTCCTGTTGCAACAATATTGTTCTGCAAATTATTTAAGATGTTTTGAATGGTATCGCTATTTACATCAATCCATTCTGTATGCATTTCATGTCCTTCCATTGTGGTAGCTTTTACAGGCTTAAAAGTGCCTGCGCCTACATGCAACGTTACATAATCTGTAGTAATATTTTTTATTGATAAAGAAGAAAAAATATCGTCTGTAAAATGCAAACCCGCTGTGGGTGCGGCTACAGAGCCATCGAATTTGGCATATATGGTTTGATATCGTTCTTTATCATTATCATCTGCTTTTCTTTTGATATACGGTGGTAATGGGGTTTCACCGGCAAACTGTATTATCTCAGCAAAACTAAAATGAGCAGGCTGCCATGAAAATTCGGCAACATAAGCATCAGCTAGTTTTTCAATCAATGAAACTTTAATTATTGTTTTTTCATTATTAATTATTAATTCTTTTTCAAGATTGCCTTCTTTCCATTTGGCAGCGCCGCCAATTAAACATTTCCATCGCACACGTTCTTTTTTTTGCATGATAGAATTATATTCATTGACCGTTTCATAAGGCTCCAAACAAAAAATTTCTATTATGCCACCAGTTGGTTTTTTGAATAAAACCCTTGCTGGTATCACTTTGGTATCATTAAAAATCAATAAACTTTTTTCGGGTAAATAAGAAGCAATGTTTTTATAAATATCCTGTTCGATTGAACCATTTTTATAAATGAGTAGTTTTGATTCATCACGCTGTTGTAAAGGAAATGCCGCTATTTTTTCATTGGGCAAAATATAAGTATAATCAGCAATGGAAATATTTTTTGGATGCATCATTACCACAAAGTTATTGCAACAGAAAGTTTTTATAGTTTCCCTTTTTTTATTTCATCAACAACAGCAGGGTCAAGTAATGTTGTAGTGTCGCCAATATTTTGCATTTCGCCTTCGGCGATCTTTCTTAAAATACGGCGCATTATTTTTCCACTGCGTGTTTTAGGCAAGCCAGTTACAAATTGGATCTTATCTGGTTTTGCGATAGCGCCAATTATCCTTGTCACCGTTTGTAAAATATCCCGGCGTATTAGATTTTCATCTTTATTTCCACCATTAAAAATTACATAAGCATAAATGCCCTGCCCTTTTATATCATGTGGAAAACCAACAACAGCGCTTTCTATAACGCCGGTATGCATATTGATTGCGTTTTCCACTTCTGCTGTACCAATGCGATGCCCGCTTACATTTAATACATCATCCACTCTTCCGGTTATTCTATAATTTCCTTGTTCATCTCTCAAACATCCGTCGCCGGTAAAATATAAATCTTTATACGTAGCAAAGTAATTTATACGACAACGTTCATGGTCCCCGTACGTTGTACGCAATATTCCCGGCCATGGAAATTTTATACAAAGATTGCCACTAACATTATTACCAATTATTTCATTGCCTTTTTCATCTACCAAAACAGGTTGTACGCCAGGCAATGGCAAAGTTGCATAAGATGGTTTGGCAGGAGTTACTCCGGCAAGGTTGGATATTAATATTCCACCAGTTTCAGTTTGCCACCAGGTATCAACAATGGGAGATCTTTTCTTTCCGATATTTTCATCGTACCAATGCCATGCTTCTTCATTGATTGGTTCGCCCACAGTTCCTAATACTTTTAATGAACTTAAATTTTTTCCGTTCAATGGTTCAGTTCCATAACTCATTAAACTTCGTATAGCCGTGGGCGCTGTATATAAAATATTTACACTGTATTTATCTACAATATCCCAAAATCTTCCGGCATCGGGATAAGTTGGGATACCTTCAAACATTAATGTGGTTGCACCTGCACTTAATGGGCCATAAACAATATAACTATGACCGGTTATCCATCCAATATCAGCAGTGCAAAAATGTATTTGCCCTGGCTGATATTGAAAAACATTTACAAAAGTATAATTAGCCCAAACCATATAACCGGCACATGTATGCACTACACCTTTTGGTTTGCCTGTTGAACCAGAAGTGTATAAAATAAACAACATATCTTCTGCATCCATAATTTCAGCGGGACATTTTTCGCTAACATTTTTTATTTCATCGTGCCACCATACATCCCTGCCCTTTATCATGCTGACAGGTGTTTTAGTACGTGCATATACAATTACTTTTTTTACAAACGGGCAACTCACCAATGCATCATCAATTATATTTTTTAGCGGAATATCTTTTGCACCTCTGAATGCACCATCGCAGGTAATAATAAACTCTGCATTTGCATCCTGTAACCTATCGGAAATACTTTGAGCGCTAAAACCGCCAAACACAACCGAATGGACAGCGCCAATCCTTGCACAGGCTAAAACTGCAATGGCGAGTTCGGGTATCATGCCCATATATATACAAACCCTGTCACCTTTTTTAACGCCATTATTTTTCAATACATTGGAAAAACGACAAACCTGTTGATACAATTCTTTGTAGGTAAACGTTCGGTTTTTTTCTGTTGGATCATTAGGTTCCCAAATGATTGCAGGCTGATTTTCCGATTCTTTTAGATGCCTGTCTAAACAATTTTCTGTGATATTGAGATTGGCTCCATCAAACCATTTGATCGATGGTTCTTTAAAATTCCATTCCAATACTTTATCCCACTTTTTATGCCATAAGAAATTATCAGCAATATTGCTCCAGAAACTTTCAGGAGTTTCTATACTTTTTTTATAGGCAGTTTTATATTCTTCTAATGTTTTGATCTGATAAGGATATGACATGGCAATTGGTTTAAACTTTCAATTTCGGTAAATTGAAAATGATATGCAAATCTTTAAACAAAAAACCGCCTCAGTTTTATTGAGACGGCTTTTGTATTTACATAGAGAAAATCTTATTAATCATAATGCAATTTCAATTCTACACGCCTGTTTTTTGCACGGCCTGTTGCTGTTTTATTATCAGCAATCGGATCATTTTCTCCAAAACCTGCAGATTTAAGACGGCTTTCAGTAACACCTTTTTTCACTAAATAATCATATACAGCTTTTGCACGGTCTTCACTTAATGTCTGGTTCTTTTCAGGTTTGCCTTTATTATCTGTATAACCGTTAATATCAATCTTTAAATTAGTATCAGCGCTAAGCACAGAAGCAACCGCATTTAAAGCTTTGTTTGATTTAACCAATAATTTAGCGCTTCCTGTAGCGAAATAAATATTGTGCGCAGCTACATCTATCCTTTTCTTTATTTCTGCTTTTACTTCAGGGCAACCATGGTTAGCTACAGTACCTGGTAAAGTAGGGCATTTATCATCTTCATCATTTACACCATCACCATCAGTATCAGGAATGGGGCATCCGCCATATTTTGCAACACCTGGTACAGTAGGGCATTTATCTTCTTCATCATTAATACCATCATGGTCAGTATCAGGGATAGGGCATCCGCCGTATCTCGCCAACCCTGGTACGTCTGGGCATTTGTCATCTTTATCAGCAATGCCATCTCCATCACGGTCAGGGCAACCTTGTAAAGAAGCTAAACCAGCAACATCCGGACAAGCGTCTATACTATCCGGCACGCCGTCACCATCCCTGTCTTTTACAACTGGTGCAGGTGGCGCTACCACAACTGGCGGGGCAGGTAATGGCTGATTTAATTTTGGTTTGCCATAATTAATAGTTTGTAAGCAGCCAAGTGAATAAAACATATTATTCTGTAAATAAGTATTATCAAAACTTACCCTGTAATTAGCTTGTAACATAATGTAACCTTCGCTAAATAAGTTCAACTGAAGGCCGCCACCTAAAGGAGCATAAGGCGTCCATTTTCCGGGATAATTGCCTATACCAATACCGGCAGAAATAAAAGGAAGTAAAAGATGGTTGTCATTTGCCGGACGTGCATGTAAAGATGCTTCAAATTCATTGATGTATTTGCTTGACCCGTCTGAATTTACCGGAAAATTATTAGCAAAGAGCCCGTTATAACGAAGCGAGAAATCGATCTTTTTAGATAATCCTTTCCAATACATTAATGAAAAACCAGGATTGATGGTTGAAGAATTAAATACAGATGGCGTAAAATCTGTAAGGTTACCGCTAAAGCCAATTGCAGAGCCTTTTTTGGCTGAAACAAAATCCTGTGCATGTAACCCTTGAAAGGCTATTGCCAGCAGCAGGGCTAAAATTCCATTTTTAAAGTTTGTCATAAAATAATTTTTTTACTATGATGATTTTTAATGTGTCCTGGTTGCAGCGAGGGGACAAAAATTTGTACATTTGTATATCTGTAATACATAATTGGTTTATTATCAATAAACAAAAAAATTAATTTTAAAAAAATTCTTTAATATTTATTATTCTAACCATTTCTGATAAGAAACAGGGAAGCTAAATATGGAAGAATCGTTTATACAAAGAATGTAAATACTAAACTACTACTTTATAATTTTATATCATAGCAAATAAATAATAAAAGTAAATGTGTGACAACTGCAACTGTATGAGAGATCATTGAGAGAGGCAAAAAATAGCAGAACGAGTTTAATACGATAAATTTTATTTAGCCGGATTATTCGTCAATATCCCGCTTCCGAATTTATAATTAGCACAAACAGTTACCGGTAGTTTTCCTTTAAAAGGGATTTTTCCCTGCAAAAGATTGAGCACTGTATTTTGCTCTGCTTCATCATCTTCATAACAGGCTATTAAATTTTTTGCATTGCACCAGTTTTTAATAGCATACGGATTTCCAAAAACAAGTGTGATGGATGTTGTTTGTTCTTGTAGTTGAGTAACAAGTTGTACCGCAGCATTACTGATATAAAAATTATTTGCCGGAGCACGGTTGTAATTATGAATTCCAATCACTACAGTTTTATATAAATTTTTGATTGAATCAACCATCGATAATATCCTTGTTGAATCTTGTTTATAATCAAAATAAAAAACGGTTGCATTATAATCTGTTTGCATTCTTTTTGCAAATGTGTTTGCGCTATCAATGCCAATTGCTACATACGCAACTTCATTATCGGTATTACTTTTTTTGAAAGGGAAAAAAACTTTATCTGTTTTATTTAATAAAGTGATCGCATTTTCTGCAACCAGCTTTTTCATTGCCGGAACATCTTTATTCAGATCAGCGGTTAAATTATTGGTATCAACAGGTTGCCAATTTGCTAACCCGCATTCATATTTTATCATCAATACTTTTTTGCAATGCGTTTCAATATCATTCCAGCTTAAAATATTGCTATCGATTGCTTCTTTTATTTTTTGTATTGCCTCAGGCACATCGCCTGGAAGGCAAAGCATGTCATTGCCCGCAATCAGCGCTTCCACGGCAGCTTGCCCATCAGGAAAATATTTTTTTACTCCCTGCATTTCCAATGCATCTGTAAATGTTAAACCCTGGTAACCCAGTTGATTGCGCATTAAACCCGTAACATTATTTTTTGAAATAGATGTAGCGCGATGCGCAGAGCTATCGATCGCAGGAATATATAAATGCGCGATCATCACGCTTCCGATGCCTGCTTTAAAAATTTGTTTAAAAGGATATAATTCCAATGAATCTAATTGCTCCATTGATTTATTAATGACCGGCAGATCAAAATGTGAATCAACTGAAACATCGCCATGGCCGGGAAAGTGTTTGGCACAGGCCAATACGCCAACCTGTTGCATTCCTTTCATGTATTCAATTCCATAAAGAGCTACTTTATATTTGTCTTCACCAAAACTTCTGTCATTGATAACCGGATTATTAGGGTTATTATTGATATCAACTACCGGAGCATAGTTAACGTTAACGCCTATGCGCTTACATTGTTCGCCGACGATCCTTCCATATTTATAAACGATGAAAGGATCGGACATAGCGCCCAACATCATTTGCTTCGGCAATGCTTCTACACTATCAAACATGCGCATGCCAACTCCCCATTCAGCATCCATGCAAGTTAGAATAGGTGTTTTCGCGATACTTTGTAAATGATTCAAAATATTGGCTTGTGGAACAGGATCGCCCTGGAAAAGGCAAATGCTGCCGATATTATATTCACGCACCAATGAATCAACCTCCTTATCAAAAAAAACCGTTTTCTTATTTACAAAATCATACGTTGAAAGGCGTATTACCATTAATTGCGCAATGCGCTCACTATCTGATAAAGTATTGTACACACTGTCAGCCCATACTTTTGCAGCTTTGTTGCCAGGTGAAAACATATTTGTTTGCGCAGATGTTTTTAATGAAAGAACAATTAAAATTGCCACAAGAATACAACGCATTCAGTGATTAAGATTTATAGTGAGAAGGATGTGTTATTTTTGAGATCAAATTTACCCCATTTTGCCTGATATAATTCAATTATTACCTGATAACATTGCCAACCAGATAGCAGCCGGTGAAGTAATTCAGCGCCCAGCCAGCGCTGTGAAAGAGTTAATGGAAAACGCCATTGATGCCGGCGCTACAGAAATTAACCTTATTGTAAATGACGCGGGCAAAGCATTGATACAGGTAATTGATAATGGCAAAGGCATGAGCGAAACGGATGCCAGAATGAGCTTTGAACGCCATGCGACTTCCAAAATAAAAAATATTGAAGACCTGTTTCGTATTAAAACAATGGGTTTTCGCGGCGAGGCGTTGGCAAGTATTGCCGCCGTTGCACAGGTTGAACTGAAAACAAAAAAACAAGATGAAACAACAGGCACATATATCGAAATTGATAACAGCGTTGTAAAAAAACAGGAACCAGTTGCAATGCAACAAGGAACAAGTATTGCGATGAAAAATTTATTTTTCAATGTTCCTGCGCGACGGAATTTTTTGAAAAGCAATACTGCTGAATTGCGGCATATCATCGATGAATTCATTCGTGTTGCTATGTCATTTCCTGAAATATTTTTTTCATTGACGAGTAATGGACAAGAAGTTTTTCATTTGGATAAAGGGACGTTAAAACAACGCATTGTACAATTATTGGGAAATAATTACGCAGCCAAATTAGTAAGTGTACAGGAGAAAACGGATTACATGAATATTTATGGCTTCGTCGGAAAGCCAGAGACAGCAAAGAAAACAAGAGGCGACCAATATCTTTTTGTAAACAACCGCTTTATTAAAAGCGCCTACTTAAATCATGCATTGATGGCTGCTTTCAGTGAAATGATCGCTAAGGATAGTTTTCCAATGTATGTATTATTTATTGATATGGATCCAGCGCAAGTGGATATAAACGTGCATCCCACCAAACAGGAAATAAAATTTGAAGATGAAAAAATCGTGTATGCATTTGTGCAAAGTGTGGTTAAACATGCATTGGCGCAATTCAGCATAACGCCTACGTTGGATTTTGAACTGGATGCTTCTATACAAAAATTAGATGCCATCAATAAACCATTTACGGAAGAAAAAAAATCGGTTGCTTCATCCTCTTCGCTCTACAATACATTTACGCAAAAGAACCAGGCACATTTTATTGAGAATAAAAGTGAGTTAAAACATTGGAGAGAGTTTTATGAACCGACGACTGTTAACCGACAACCGACAACCGAAGTTCAGCAATCAACAACTAATATTTTTTTGCCAAAGACGGTGAACGACCAACGATCAACGGACAACCTTTTACAACTTCACAATACATTTATTGTTTTGCAAAATGATAAAGGTTTTATGGTTATTCATCAACAGAATGCACACGAACGTATTTTGTATGAACGTTTTTTGAATGCAATTTCAGGTAAACATATCGCCACGCAGCAAAGTTTATTTCCGTCAACTATCGAACTAACGCCAACGGATACACTAATATTGGCGGAGTTGCTTTCAGACCTTCATTATCTTGGTTATCAATTAGAGCCATTCGGCAATAATACCTTTGTGATACAAGGAACACCGGCTGGTTTGGAACAAGGCAATGAAAAAACGGCCATCGAAAAAATGCTGGATCAATATAAAAACTTTAGCAGCGATCTGAAATTCAGCAAGCGTGAAAAATTATTACGTTCGCTTGCATGGCAACAATCTATTAAACCTGGAACTTCGCTTACTGAAACTGAAATGAAAACATTGGTGGATGATTTGTTTGCCTGCACAACCCCAAATATTACTCCCAACGGAAAGCCTACCTACACTGAGTTTAAGAAGAATGAACTGGAAAAATTATTTGGCAGATGAAATTTATTTAATACCAGCTTCAGTATTTCATAGCATCATCGTTGTGTCACAAACCTTTCATCGGCATACCAATTGGCATCTTCAATTGTAGCGGTTGATTATGTTTTGTTGGGCTTCGACAAGCTGAGCCTGACAAAACGAAACAATATCTACGTGCTGTCAGCCTGAGCTTGTCGAAGGTGGCTTAGTAGAAAAGTTCTGACAAAATACACTAAGATAAAAGTTGAATAATGTTATGCCGATGAAGTGAGTGACACAACGATGCTGATTAAAGAACCAATGTTAAGTACAAAAAAATCCCCACACATTTATTTTTTTGTGCAGGGATTATTCCCATTGTTAAACCTATCCTTTATAGTTTTTGAAACTTGGCAAAGCATGTTTTGTTTCCATAAATTAATTCTATGGTATAAAAACCTGCTGCCAGTTTTTGTGTATCCATTGTTATAAGGTTTGTGCCCGTGTTTCCTTGTTGATACGTTTGCTGTAGCAAAACACTTTGTATATTATACAGGTACGCGTGAATTAATTCAGGGCTTGCCAGTTGTACATTTACACCAACATCTGTATTTGCGGGATTGGGATAAGCCTGCAACTGACATGGCGTTGCAACTGTTGTGATGTGAATGGTATTGCAATATTCTTTTACGCAATTGCCAACGGTTAATGCCCTTACACAAACATTGTAATAACCGGTGTCATCAAATACATATACAGGGTTTGTTTGTGTAATAACTACCGGGCTGTCTGCCGGGTTTGTTAAGCTGGTGATTACCCAATACTGCTGCTGAATGGGATAATTTGTATTGGTATAAAAGTGTATTTCGTTGGGTGTATTTCCATCGGGATAATAACTATATGAAAGATTGATACTATCGCAATCAGCCTGTTGGATTACTGTAATTTCTTTGCAGGTTGTAGAAGCGCAATTGCTATCTCTGTATGCGGTTAAACATGCTGTGTAATTGCCTGGTTTGGTATAATAATGTTGGGCAATTATATTCTCGCTGCCGGTAGTGTCGCCGAATGTCCAGGTATATTTTACAACTGTGTTTTGATAAACCGGTATAAACGTGTATGCCCCACTGTTAGTAGCTGATTGGGCAAATGTGAATAAAGAAAAATACTCACAATCCGGAACTGGTGGAGTAATAATTATTGAATCGCATTGATAACTTACACAGTTGGCAGTTGTTTGTACACGAAGGCAAACATAATACTTGCCGGGTTGCGCATACGTGTGCGTAGCATTCCATGTAGAATCAAGCGGAGAATTATCTCCAAAAGACCATTCGGCAGATGCTATGGAAGTTGCTGAATTAGTTGTGTTGGTAAAGTCAATTGTATTTTGTTTCAATGTATCAAGCTGCCAGGCATATGCGGTTTTTATATTACATACAGTTGGTACTGTAACAGTTTCACAAATATGGCTTTCGCAGGCAGCAGTAGTTGCTGAGTTAATCGCATTTTTTATATACAGGCAAACAGTGTAAGTGCCTGAAGTTGCAAAAACATGTGTAGGGTTTGTATCATAAGATGAAGTGCCATCGCCGAAATTCCAGTAAGAACTGTCAAAGCTATTTGCCGGCGTAGAAGTGTTTGTAAACTGATAAGTGTTTATATCGAGAGCAAGGCTATCTTTTTTATAAGTAAAATTGGCTGTTAAGTTACATGCAGGTTGTATTACGATCGTTCTGCAAAATTTACTTGTGCAAGGTATAGTGCCGGGAGTTGTGATTCTTGTGATGGTGAGACAAACATCATAAGTGCCTGCTTGTTTATAAATATGTGTTGGGTTTAAATCCCTTGAAGTTGTGCTATCGCCAAATGACCAGTAAGAAGAATCAGTAGTTAATAAGTTAGTGGTATAATCGTGAAAATCAATACCGTAATTCTGCGATGAATCTGTAGTTGAATTAAAGTAAGCCTGGATATTACAAACAACCGGCGAAGGAATGGTTATAGAATCACATTGATATTTATAACAAGTAGGATTTAATTGAACACGCAGGCATACATAATATTTACCTGGTTTTGCAAATGTGTGTGTTGTGCTCCATGTGCTGGCAGATGAATCATCTCCAAAAAACCAAAGTGCAGTTGCATCTGTAACGTTTATTGCAGTTGTATTGGTAAAATCAACAGTGTTTGCAGTGCGCGTATCAAGCTGCCATGTATAAGCCGGTTGAAAATTGCAAACAGGTGCAGGTACAGTAATAGAATCGCACAAATAATTTATACAGGTATTATTTGTCAGAATGCGAAGGCACACATAATATTTGCCGGGTTGCGTGTAAGTATGTATTGCATTCCATGAAGAATCAGGCGCAGAGCCATCTCCAAAGGACCATGTTGCTAATGAACCAGTAATTGGTATCGGCGTTGTATTCGTAAAATCAACCGTGTTTTGTTTCAATGAATCGAGCTTCCAGGTATAAGCAACTTTAAGATTGCATAAAGGTTGTATCACAATTGTCCTGCAAAATTTACTTGTACATGGCGCAGTACCTGGAGTTGTAATTCTTGTAATAGTGAGGCAAACATCATAAGTACCTGCTTGTTTATAAATATGTGTTGGGTTTAAATCCCTTGATGTTGTGCTATCGCCAAATGACCAGTAAGAAGAATCAGTAGTTAATAAGTCAGTGGTATAATCATGAAAATTAATACCGTAATTCTGTGATGAATCCGTAGTTGAATTAAAATAAGCTTGTATGTTACAAATAGCCGGCGAAGGAATGGTTATAGAATCACATCCATACTTTATACAATTAAGACCTAATTGCAGCCGCAGGCAAACATAATATTTTCCAGGCTTTGCATATACATGTGTAGCATTCCAGGTTGTAGCAGATGAATCATCACCAAAAAACCAGTTTGACGGAACGGCGAGTGTAGATGGTAAAAAAGTTGTGTTGGTAAAAGATACTGAACCATTTGCCGAATCAACTTTCCATGTAAAAGAAGGTTGAATATTGCAGGATACATTAATAGTAACAGCTTCTCTCACTGTATCCGAACAGGTAACTATTCCATTGCCACTTGTTTTTGTAACATATTGCGTAACAATATAAGTACCGGTATCGGCATAGGTATGCAAAGGTGCATACACACCTTGCACAACAGTACCATCACCAAAAACCCAGGAGTGTTGTATAAGTGTAGAATCAGGATTAGCAACAGGTGTAAACTGAACAGTGTTGCCCGTTATTACAAAAGTAAAATTTGCATTACAGGCAGTATTGGTTTGAGCAACGGCTTTAAAACTACATACTATAAATGCAAGCACTAACAGCGTAAAGATCTTTTTCATAACAATCGTTTTATTGGTTAAAATCTTTTTACAGGATATACGGACTGGCTGCGATCAAAAGCTTTGCGGTTGCATATTACAGATGCCTGTTACAATACAAAATGTTGCCTCAAAGAAAAGAATTATTACAGAAAGAATATATTTATTAATACTTATCGCGGATGTTTTCTATAAACTGTTGAATAGCAAGATGCACAGGCGCTGCATCATTTTGAAAATTATTTACGAGGATAGAAAAGATAAGCAGTTTATTTTTTTTAGTGATCAAAAAACCACTGAGTGAAAAGTTATTACTAAGGCTGCCTGTTTTGGCATAAATGAAACTGCTGTCTTGCAGGTAATAGTTTTTCAATGTGCCTTCGCCGCCGGTTGGTAAGATCACTTCCAGCCTTTTCAAACCAAATTCATTTTTCATTTTATTTAAAATATAAACAAATGATTGAGGTGTAAATAAATTGTAACGACTTAAGCCACTGCCATCTATCCATTTTGGTTTTTGCGGTACATCTTTCAGATCTGTATTTAATAATGTATCAATAATGTCTTCATCATTCATATAACCTAAATGTTCATTGCTTACCATTAATAAGGTTTGCTCCGCGAAGAAATTATCGCTCCGGTGCATCATTGGTTTTAGGAGAGAATCGGTGGGTTGGGAATGGATAGTATAAAGCTTATAGCTATTTAAATTGGCTGATTTGGGTTTCGTGAAAATGATTTTATAACATCCTCTTTTCATTAAAGTATCTTCCAGTAAAGCTTCTATTGTTTCATTGTCGGTATTAAATGGTGTTAATTGTATTTTTGGAGTTTGATTTGATTGTTTTATTAAAAATGTATTATCATCAAAAATCCTTTTTATAAAGAAATTTTTATAAAAAGAAGGCATGGTATCAACATCAGGTTTGATTGCCGTTGTAAAAAAAGATGGAAAAGCTAATATTGGAAATTTTAATACATAATCATTGATATATATTGAGTCAGCATTTGTTTCAAATTTTACAATATTGCCATAAATGGGAAGAGCACTTCGTTGAGAACTATAATATTCCGAGTAATCATCCAGCACCCATCCTTTTCCATAAGACTGTTCTTTCCAAACCTTTTCAAAATCAATATTTATTTTTAAAGGCGTTTTTTTAACCAAGAACTCAAAAACTGGTTGTTTTATAAAATCGGGATGAAGAAAAGTCGGGTCTCCTGCGGGATAAATAGTAATATCTGTATTTGTTTGAGAATATCTCAATCCCACCAAACTATCTCCCAAATATTTCATCACGGCATAACAGGTAAACAATTTCGTATTGCTCGCTGGCACAAAATATTTCGCAGCATCATAATTATACCAATAACTATTGGTTGCAGGTTCATAAATACTAATGCCGATATGCCCGCTGCTGATAGAAGAATCTTTCAACAAAATTTTATCAGCAGATTTTGCAATTTGATGTGAAACAGAACAGGAAGAAAAACCAATTAATAATGCGCAATTAATAATTAATAATTTTTTAAAAAAATCAAATTGCCTTTTCATTATTAATTATTAAATATTAATCAGATCATACGTTCCTGAGCTCTTAACCAGCGTTCTGGAATTTGATTTCGGCTGGCGTTTATGTAATCATTATGGCTACAGGCAATAAATTTTTTATTGGGCAACTGCATCCACCAGCGGTTGCTTCTTTTGCTTTGGAGAAAAACAGTGTCTACTTCCGCGAATGCGGTATTGTATTCATTGAAATGCGCACGGTCTTCAATCGAAGCTTCTTTTTTGCTGCGGCTTTTGCCATCTATAAAATACCAAAGCATTTGCGAGATCTGTTTGGCTGTCAGTTCGTGTATATCCGCCTGCGGGTCGTAACCATAGATACCAAATGTGCTGATGGCATTGCTCATGCCGGCATAGCGGCTAAGCGTACACGCTTCTTCGCCGGTAAAACCGTTGGGTGTCACCTCATTCGCAGGAGCATCGCTATGTTTTATGGCACTAATATCAAAACTTAATAAATTGGTATTGCGCAGCACCGGTTCCATTTCATCAATATTTTCTTTTACATGCCCAAGCCGGTAACAATCAAAGCGCAGCTTGTCCATCCTTTCCAGCATAACCGGATGAACTAAATAACTTTGAAAACCAATATGGTTATAATGCCTTACTAAGTTGGGTTCGCTGGTAAGCATTTCCAGTAAAAAATTTTCGCTGCGGATGGTGCTTTCACCACGCAAGTCTATCATTGCATCAATGCACGTAGCTTCTACCAGTTGCTGCAAATCTTTATAGGCAAAATATTGAGCCAGCGTGATATCATGCGAGCCCCCAATCAGCAATACGGTTTTATTCAATTTTAATAATTCAGTCAAAACCGTTTTAACCGCTGCATAACTATCGGCAATCGAAGCGCCATCTTTTATGTTGCCGATATCAGCAATATTTATATCATAATGCCAATAATGTAATTGATATAATTGCCTTCGGATTGCATCTGGCCCTTCGGTTCCGGGATTAAAAATGCTACCGCCTCTCGATTCACCGATACCGACCAAAACGATATCTACTTCCGTCAGATTGGGTATTTCATCTTTATAAGCAGTGATATACCGGCCTAATTGCCCGTCATTATAACCAACTTCAATAGCGGAACCGTAAAAATTGATCGGTTCTAAAAAATCATGCAAATCGAACATCCTTAATAATTTGCAACAAACATAATAAATAAGTGTAAGGTTTCTATGCGGCAACAATCAACAACTGTGAATAACAAATCCGTATTTTTGCGCCCATGGAACAGTTGGCCAAACAAATAGAAACATATAAAGAAGAGATAAACAATTTTGTTGCTGCAAAAAATGATGATGCAGAAGCTTTCCGTATCAAATACTTAGGCACCAAAGGAATTGTAAAAGCAGTAATGGGCGAGATGAAAAATATGCCCAATGAAAACAAAAAAGAGTTCGGGCAATTGCTGAATGAATTTAAATTATTAGCAGAAGCAAAATATGACGAATTAAAATCGGCAACCGACAACGGACAACCGACGGCCGATAATACAATTGACCTATCATTGCCCGCAGACCCATTGCCATTGGGTTCTCGACATCCGATAAGTTTAGTACGCAATAAAATGGTTTCTATTTTTCAGCGTTTAGGCTTTGCCGTTGCCGAAGGTCCGGAAATTGAAGATGACTGGCATAATTTCACTGCATTAAATTTACCGGAAAACCATCCTGCACGCGATATGCAGGATACATTTTATATCCACCAAAACCCTGATTGGCTTTTACGCACACATACATCCAGCGTACAGGTTCGCGAAATGGAAAAAGGCAAGTTACCAATCCGTATTATTTGTCCCGGAAGAGTTTATAGAAATGAAACTATCAGTGCCAGGGCACATTGTTTTTTTCATCAGGTGGAAGGTTTATATATCGCGGAGAATGTATCTTTTGCCGACTTAAAACAAACCTTGTATTTTTTTGTGCAGGAAATGTTTGGTTCAGATGTGAAAGTACGTTTTCGTCCGAGTTATTTTCCTTTCACAGAACCAAGCGCGGAAATGGATATCAGTTGTTTAATCTGTGGTGGCAAAGGATGCAGTGTTTGCAAACATACCGGTTGGGTAGAAATTTTAGGTTGCGGCATGGTACATCCAAACTTGTTGGAAAATTGCGGCATAGATAGTAATAAATATACCGGCTTTGCATTTGGCATGGGCGTAGAACGTATCACTATGTTGAAATACCAGATTAAAGACCTTCGTTTGTTTAGTGAAAATGACCTGCGGTTTTTAAAACAGTTTACAAGTGCAGTGTAATGCTATATCTGTTTATTTGATTCCTTATCTTTTATACTTTAAAAATCTCCCAATGAGAAAAATTACGTTTTTGCTTTTATTATTCTTCGTAACTGTAAATGTTTTTTCGCAACAGGCAAAGGTTACCTGGGGCAATGAATTTAAATTACATAAAGGAAGTACAGACTTAGCCGTTGTTTATTCAGATAATTCAGGTGTATATTTAAAAGAAACACATGCGGTAACAAAAATGTTTTCGCTGCCAAGCGAGTCTGCTACTTTGGTTAAGCTCGATAATTCATTAACAGAAATCTACCGCAACGATTTTAATAAAGAATTAAAAGGAAAGGACTTTGAACAGTTCTTTATCCTGCAAAACAAATTTTTCATCATCGCATCCAGCTATAATAAAAAAGAAAAAACACTTACTTTATTAGGTGCTGAAGTAGATAAAAGTTCCGGTGAACTTTCAGGCGATTGGCAGGAAATAACCAGTTGGCAAAAAGAAGAAAAAGGCGATAATATCGATTTTAAAATATCCACCAATGCTGATAGTACTAAAATGGTAGTAGTTAGCAGTGTAGAAGGCAAAGATAAAAACAGTTATGAAGTAAGGCAGTTTGATACTAAATTAAAATCAACAGATAAACCAATAGCCATCAGCAACGAGTTTGATCCAAAAACATTTCAACTGGAAGATGTTTTATATACCACCGACGAAAATGTAGTATTGGTTGGCCGCATTTACGAATACGAAGAAGGAAAGAAAAAGAAAGCGAAATTCCTCGATTTTAAAAATTACAATGTGCGTATTTATGATAACAGCGGCAAGATGATAAAAGAAGTGAATACCGATATTGCCGGCAAATGGCTGGTAAGCACTAAAGTGGTACAGGAAAAAGATAAAGACCTTGTATTGGCGGCATTTTACAGCAACGAGAAAAAAGGCGCTGAGATAAATGGTTTATTGGTACAACGTATCGACCCCGCTACCGGAAATGTATTATCTACCAATCAAAAAGATATCAATACTTCTTTAATAACAACGTTGGATGACAGTGATAGCACGGACGATAGCGATGACAAAGATGCTGATAGTAAAAAAGAAAAAAAGGAGCGCGAAAAATTGTCAAAGATCCAGGATGATGCAGAAGGTTTTTCAAGGTACCTGCAGTTCCGCAATATATTTTATACACCCGATAATGGCCTGGTTATTCTGGCAGAAAAATATCATTCATACACCTACACCGAATCATATTACGAAGGCGGCTTTAACGGAATGCCCGGTAATTGGGTAACAAGAACATACACCGTATTTGAATGCGGCGATTTAATGATGAGCAAAATTGATGCAACCGGAAATATAAGCTGGCTGCAGGTTTTGCCAAAAGAGCAAAAAGAAGTTATTGAAAATGGTTACAACAGCACAGGCGGTTTTAGTGTGGGAAGTTATTATTTTGCCAATTTTAATTTACCATTTTATGCCGGCTTTGGCGCACTCGCCGGCAACAATACAGTCAATATTATTTTCAACGATAACAAGAAAAATGAAAATGTATTGCAACTCGGGCAAAAAGTAAAATCGGCTAATTATTTCCGCAAAACAGCGTGCTTTCAGGTAACGCTCGACATTATAACGGGCAAGTACACACGAAGTTCATTGTTTGATAATACTGATCAGCCAACAGCCATGCCAAGGCTCGGTTCCGTTATCGGAAAAAATATGTTCATCGTAGGAAAAGAAGACAGGATATTCGGCAAAACAAAAATAGCCGTGGCAGAGATAAGCGTTAAATAAAGCTATTTTTTGTGACAGGCTTTTGTAATTCTATATAACATCGTTGTGTCACTCACTTGTACGGCATACCATTACTCATCCAATAAAAATAATTTTAGGTAACTATATAGCATAAGGGCGGTAAAATAATAAAGTCTTCTTTTAACTGTATAAAATCGCTGTTCCTTGTATGCCATCATAATGTAAAATAAAGTTTCTTAATATATCTATTCCTATTATAGCTTCGTATTTTTCTCTATCTGTAAAGTCTTTTATCACTGCTCTTGTAAATGAAGAACACCAATTATTATGAGGAACATTCATTTTAAATGGATAATAAGGAGCCTCACTTTCCATTCCATTCAATGTCAGAATACTTATTTTTTCTTCTTTTGATAGATCAATAGAAAATTTATTATAGATACTTTTACATATAGCGGTTATCTGACTCCCAGTATCTATTAAAGCCGCGCACTCTACTGTTTCGTTTTTATCGGGTAATGGATTTGTTATTTTAACATTACATATTATTAATCCATTAGGCAGTACTTCTAAAATATGTTTCATCCTATTTTCCAATTTTATTTGGAAAGTAGGAAATTCTAAACAAATAGGTAAATGTATCTTTCGTTTGGGAGGTTCTTCGTTAATATCCATAGTAGGCTTAACTTTGAAATCTACTTATCAGATTTTTTCTTCTGCTCCTTATTTTTCTTTACTACTTTAAATACATCTATAAAAGAGCCTTTAATAGCTAATTTTTCATCGTATTTAGAAGAACGTTCTTTTTTAGATGTATTCTTTTTTATTTCTTTTGCCATACGGTAAATTAGTATTTATATAATAAACGGTGAAAAAGCATTTTTAAAAATATTTTTCGATTACAGCTATATAGGGTGTAAAAAATATTTTTAGAATGGAGAAATTTATAGAAAATCAGGATAAAAAAGTTACAAAATTCTCTTTTAAAATAATAGAACTATTAAAAGGAGAAACATTTGAAAATATAGAATTAATGCTTAAAAATACAAATGAATTAGCTAAGAAGGCTTGTGTAAATACTGTGAAGGAAACATTTTAATATTCAACGTTATCTTAATAACAGGTATATAAAAGAAGATAATTGTTCTGTAACGGGATTACTCTACATTTGAATCCTTAAGAGTTTTTTAATTTATACAGCTAAGTTTTAATTAGCTGTGAAGTAACGACTGCGAACATACAGGGCGTTACCATGATTATTTATATTTTAAACTCCATGTTACAGAACAATTATCTTCTATTTCTTTTTATCCTTACCTATTAAAACATCATACGGTAATCTAACATTACCGCTTCTACCTACAGCTTCTGCAAACTTTTCAACTCCTGGTTCTTTTCTGTTATTATATCTGTAGCCAAATTCTGTTGTGTATCTATGCAGGTGTTGTGGGCTAACATAATGGTAGATGCCTATAATGCCTCTTTTAAATATACTCCAAAAGTTTTCGATGTTATTAGTATGAAAGCAGCTATCTGTTTTATAATCGTTTTCTGTATGTTTAACTCTTATATGGTCATATTGCTTTTCTAAACCATTATACGATCTATAAGCGTCCGTTATAAGAATAGCGTCCGTAGACACGTTATCTACCATAATATTGTGTAATGTCTCCGAGTCTGTATTTTTTACTACAAAGGTTAAAACCTTGCCATTTCTTTCTACTAAACCAACTACTGGTGTCTTGTCAGCAGAAGCTCTTCCCTGTGAATTAGGAACTTTCTTATCTGCATGGCGGTTCTTGTTCTTTCCCCCTACATAAGTCTCATCTACTTCTACAATACCTTTTAGCATAGTTGGTTCTGTTTCTTTAAACATTTCACGAATACGGTGTAAAAGGTACCAAGCTGTCTTTTGCGTCACCTGTAATTGTTCTGAAAGCTGAACAGAACTTATGCCTTTCTTACTGGTAGTTATTAGATAGATTGCAGCATACCATGTGCGTAATGATATTTTAGAAGAATGAAAAATAGTTCCTGTTGTTACAGAAAATTTCTTACTACAATTCTTTTCGGAACAACGATATTCCGGAATATCTTTCTTGGCTGCATTACTACTTCTATTTTTAGTAACATATGTTTTTAATGAATTGCAATGCGGGCATATTGGTTTCCCATCATCCCATATTTGTTTAGCTAAAAACTCGTAACAAGTTTTTTCTTCCTTAAAATAGTCGTTTAATTGAATTATGCTTTTGAATTCGTATAACATTTTTAATAGATTATAGGGTAAAATTAATAATTCGCCCTTTATCTACCTAATTTTTAGATGAATATATTTTTATTTTTATCATATATTAAAATTTAGTACCTTTATTAGCTGTTATTAGGTAACGCATAGAAAACTGATTAATGAGATCAGCTCTATATTACAACCATGTGGATGGTCTCTGATATTTTCTTGTCAGACTAATATCAACTAATTATAGTATTTCGCCGCCTAATGGGTGGCGATTTATTTTAGTATATGTTTTGATTTTTATTTACCGCATATGCCAATTCCTATACAGTAAAATTTTGTATCGTAGTTATTAAGTATGTCAAAAAGTAGCGTGGGAACTGCCACTTTTCTTATCAATTTAATTTTTCGTTGGCTGAGAGATCTACGACAATCTCTTTAAATAAGTTATTGCAAATATAAGAAATTACTGTTTTAAGTTATTTATTTTTTCCTGTAAATATTCTATTTTATCCTCTAACAGCCTAATCTTATCCTCGTACAATTTCTTTTCATTTGCGCTAAATTGATTAACAATATATCCTTGATTAGCCTGATTGGAAGTGTAATTATTAAAGATAAATTTATCCGTAAAATTTATAAGATCTTCTACCTTGATGTCTAATATTTCTGCTATCTGCTCTAACTTAGAGAGAGTAATATCTGTATCGTCCTTTTCGAAGCGAGCATAGGTAGATTGGCTAATATTTAGCCTTTCAGCCATATAGTCCTGCGTATAACTCCTTAGCTCCCTTATTTTCTTAATTTTTGTTCCTACTTCCATTGAATAAATTATTCTTATAGTAAATATTTTACCCGTTATATTATCGAACACGGGAGAACTAAGATAATACCTTTAATCGAATTTAACCCTCTTAATACTTAACAAATGAAACGTTTGCAAATCCAGGTTCTGCTATCAATAATTTTATGCTTATTATTGCTTAATGGTTGTACTGGACAGGCTTCTCAAAATACTGGAAATGGAATAAAATCTGATTCCACAATTTCCACTCCAGATGTGAATAAAATAAATGCAAATAACGCTGCAACAGATACAGAAATTGATTATCCTGCTTTAGCATTAAAAGAATATGATGCGAAAGAATATCAAAAAGCAAGTGATGATGCATATAAAAGTATTCAACTTGCCCCTGAATACACTAATTTAACTGATGCTCAAAAGGGAGTTCTATACAAAGAGTTTATAACTTTAGCTGCTTGTCAAGAGCATTTGAATAATTATGACAGCGCTGAACATACTTTTACCATTACTGTCCAAGTATTTCCAGAACATAAGGAGGAAATAAAAGAATGTTTTTTAGAATGTATGAAAGATCAAGCTGATTATATGAGAAAACAAAACCTTCAACAATCGAACCAATAAAAATAATAGTATTAATATAAAATAATAT
>Ga0206833_1052_pt1 | contig 31279 bp, 30 predicted proteins | sample Alteio_BWOrgCont_32_FD_152891 | JGI IMG/M metagenome (GOLD analysis project Ga0206833, IMG submission 152891) | Enriched cells from forest soil in Barre Woods Harvard Forest LTER site, Petersham, Massachusetts, United States -... | ecosystem: Environmental > Terrestrial > Soil > Temperate forest >... | reverse complement strand
GTATATAAAGAAATGAATTTGCTGCGAGAAGAATTAATTGACGAAGATGAATTATTATTGGTACGAAATTTTATGATCGGAAGTATTTTGGGTGATTTAGATGGCCCATTCCAAATTATGGGAAGATGGAAAAATCTTATTTTAAATAATCTTACGGATAAGTATTTTTATGATTCGATAAATATCATTAAAACTATTTCCGCCAAAGAATTAAAAGCATTGGCAGAAAAATATCTTGACCCAAAAGATTTTTACGAACTAATTGTTATATAAATTGAAATGCGTTTTTTATTAAAAATATTAATTATTACGGTCAACGTATTTGTGCTGGCATCTATATTGCCAGGCATTCACATTGCTGATTTTTTTACGGCAATTACGGTAGCGGTTGTATTGGCTTTGCTCAATGCTTTTATCAAGCCGCTGTTTATTTTGCTTACGTTGCCCGCAACTATTTTAACGCTGGGTTTGTTCCTGTTTTTTATCAATGCCTGCATCATTTTGATCGATGCCCATTTTGTACATGGCTTTCGCGTGGATGGTTTCTGGGATGCATTGTTGTTCAGTATAGTGCTTTCGTTTTTCAATTCCTTTGTTTACAAACGCGCTTTTCCTGAGCAAAGAAATAACCAATAGTTATCCAACTCTTATTTGTCCACTCAAAAACAACAAGTAAATTGTGTATGGAATAAGATTGCCTGGCATGATACCAGCTTTAGTTTTTCATAGCATCATCGTTGCGTCGCAATCACTTTATCGGCATACCATTGGGCAACAAGAAGCTACAAGCCGCAAGCTTCAAGGGACAAGTATTATAATATGTAACTATATTCTTGTATTTTCTTGTAGCTAAAACCCTTGAAGCTTGTGGCTGCTTACAGGTTTGCAGTACAAGTGAGTGACACAACGATGCTGAACAAAACGATAAAGCTTGTACCATAAAAAAAATAATAAAAGCAAATGCAGTTTGACAGAAAAAATTACAGCAACGAACTATTGCTGGATATATATAAACAACTTCTTTACCCAAGATTGATTGAAGAAAAAATGTTGCTGTTATTGCGGCAAGGGAAAATTTCAAAATGGTTCAGCGGCATCGGGCAGGAAGCAATATCTGTAGGTGTTACAGCGGCATTGAATGATAATGATTGGATAATGCCGTTGCACAGGAACCTCGGTGTTTTTACAAGCCGCAACATGCCATTGAATAAATTATTTAAACAATGGCAAAGCAGCAAAGATGGCTACAGCAAAGGAAGAGAACGCAGTTTTCATTTTGGCAGCAAAGAACATCATATATGTGGAATGATATCACATCTTGGCCCGCAACTGGCAGTGGCAGATGGTGTTGCACTAGCATATAAATTAAAAAATCAAAATAATATATCAGTAGCATTTACCGGCGAAGGTGGAACAAGCGAAGGCGATTTTCATGAAGCATTGAATGTTGCTGCAGTGTGGGATTTGCCCGTGATATTTGTTATTGAAAATAACGGTTATGCCCTAAGCACGCCCGTTAGTGAGCAGTTCCGTTGCTTTAGTTTGGTTGATAAAGCCAAAGGCTACGGCATGGAAGGGATTCGGATTGAAGGGAACAATGTTTTGCAGGTGTATGATACCATTAAAGGCGTACGTGATTATTGCATTAAATATCAAAAACCATATTTAATAGAATGTATGACGTTCCGCATGCGTGGGCATGAAGAAGCAAGCGGCACAAAATATATTCCCGAAGAGTTATTTAATTTATGGGAACGCCAGGACCCGATCAAAAATTACGAACAATATTTAATTGAACAAACGATATTATCAGAGCAAACGGTTACGGATATACGAAATGAATTAACTGAGCAAATTGAATCAGAACTTAACAAAGCAAATAATGCAAAAGCCATTGTGCCTGATACGGCAGAAGAGTTGAATGATATATATACTAAACCGCTGACTAAACTTCAGCCAACGCCCACCGAACAACATCCAACGAAAGAACTTCGAATGATCGACAGTATAAAACAAGGGCTTCATCAATCTATGCAAAAACATCCCAACCTTATTTTGATGGGACAGGATATTGCAGAATATGGTGGCGCTTTTAAGATCACGGAAGGTTTTGTAGAAGAGTTTGGAAAACACAGGGTACGTAATACACCGATCTGTGAAAGCGCTATCATCGGCGCTTCATTGGGTTTAAGTTTGGAAGGATATAAAAGTGTAGTAGAAATGCAGTTTGCGGATTTTATAACAATGGGCTTTAACCAGGTAGTGAATAATTTAGCAAAGTCGCATTACCGTTGGGGACAGAATGCAAATGTTGTTATCAGGATGCCGGCTGGCGGTGGTGTTGGGGCAGGACCATTTCACAGCCAAAGCAATGAAGCCTGGTTTACACATACGCCAGGTTTAAAAGTCGTTTATCCTTCCAGCCCAAAAGATGCAAAAGGTTTATTGATCGCTGCAATTAATGACCCAAACCCCGTATTATATTTTGAACATAAAGCATTGTACAGAAGCATAAGCGGGCAAGTGCCGGAAGAATATTACGAAGTAGAAATTGGTAAAGCCGCTCATATTCGTACAGGCGATGATGTTAGTATCATTACGTATGGCATTGGAGTACATTGGGCAATGGAATTTGCTAATAAAAACAAAAATATATCGGTTGATATTTTAGACCTGCGGACGTTGTTGCCATTGGATCATGAAGCCATCCGTTTAGCAGTTAGCCGTACAGGAAAGGCATTGATATTGCACGAAGATACTTTAACCGGCGGCATTGGTGGCGAAATTGCAGCATGGATTGCTGAAAATTGTTTTGATATTTTAGACGCACCGATTATGCGTTGCGCAAGTTTAGACACGCCTGTGCCTTTTAATTTTGAATTAGAGAAAAATTTTATGGCTTACTCGCGTTTGGGAGAATGTGTTGATCGATTGATTAATTATTAAAAGTTAATCTTCCTTACTTCCTTTTTCACCAACGAACCAATGTTCTTTATCTCTAAACAAAACATTAAACGTAGTAAGCGAACCGTAAATACGTGTGATGTATTGTTGCAGGTTTACTTTGTCTTCATCATTTAATATTTTATGGCTGTTGATGTTTTGTTCAAGCACTCTTAACCGGTCACGCAACATTACTATTTTATGAAAGAAAATATCTACCGGTACTTCTTTTGGTTTTTGTGTTTTATCTGCCGGTTGCAATAACATCATTCCGCCTTTCCATCGATCGCCTAACGGAACTACTTCACTAACGCCGCCCCATAGACGAAGTATTTTTAATAATGATTTTTCGGTTTCCGAAACGGTTTCAATTTCTACCGTTACATTTTCAGGGATGATCTCATCTAACTGAGTATCTGTTTTATCAATTTCTTTTACCCCATGGTTTATAAATGAAATAAGATAGGTAGCGTATCGTACGCCAACAATCACTCCCGGCCCGTATTGTGTATGTTGCAGCCTCGTGCCAATTCCTAGCGTTGTTTGTTCCATAAAAATTTTAATGAAGAATAAAATTATTGAAAATCAATTATTGCTCTTCTTTTTTCTTTTGCAGTTGCCAATCTTTTTTAAACTGGTACCATGCATCTAAAATGTATTGATAAAATTCCGGCAGGCTGCTTTGGCGTACAAAAGCAAAAGGTGGCCGGTACATCACCATAAAAGTATCTAACTCAGGGCTTGTCATTAAGGTTATGCGGTGTATTAACCTTTTATTAAAACGATAATCCACATATTTATCCTGTTCTTCTTCTATCAATCTTTTTTGAAACGACGCTTCCATTTTATTTTTCCTGAATTGGAACATATGAATGAACTGATCAAGGTCTAATCCCGGAGCGCCTGAATAATCGGAAGAGGTAACTCCGATGCCCGGTTTCTCATAATCAAAATCTTTAGCATACTCATCGCGGTTCTCTGCCGAATCTTCCTGGTAACTTCTGCTGTACACTATTACTTCTTTCATGGTTTTAAACCTGCCGTTTATCCGTACATGTAGGGATATATCAAAATTGCCGGTATTTTTTATTTCTCTTACAGAAAAATTTTCGGTGGTTTTATTGTGATATATAAACGCGATAGAATCATTTGTATTTACCAGAATTGTATAATGACCGGTAGAATCCGTCTTTGTCATTTTGCCGGCAGTGCTTCTTATTAGTACATCTTTTACAGGTACAACTTTAGAAGAATCATACACGTTGCCACTTATAGTAAATTGCCCGATTGCTTTGCCTGTTGCAAAGAATAAAATAACAAGTAAACAATATTTTTTTAAAAATGATATCAACGAAATATTTATAATAAGCCTCAATATTATACCAACTAAGTAGTTTTTATAGTGTAAAAAATCCTTTTTAACTGCGATTTTGCATTTGTACAATTTCTTCAATAACCCTTGGATAATGCAAATGTTCCAGCGCGTGTATCTTTTTTGCAAGTGTATCAGGAGTATCGTTTTCATCAATTGCGCAGGTTGCCTGGTAAATAATATTGCCATGATCGTATAACTCATCTACATAATGAATAGTTATGCCGCTTTGTTTTTCTTTAGCTGCAATTACGGCTTCATGCACAAAATTGCCATACATTCCTTTGCCGCCATAATTTGGTAATAGCGCCGGATGGATATTGATTATTTTATTTGGATATGCATTAATTAATGCTTTCGGAATTTTCCATAAAAAGCCAGCAAGTATTATCATATCAATAGAATGTTCTTTTAATTCAGGCAAATAAGCATCTCCTTTAAAAAAACGTTCTTTATTAATTATTAGGAAAGGTATTTTTTCTTTTTCAGCAATTGATAAAACGCCTGCACCTTCTTTATTGCAAACAATAAGGGCAATCTTTATAAGATCATCATTCCGGAATTTATCAATGATCTTTTGTGCATTGCTTCCTGCGCCACTGGCAAAAATCGCGATCGATATTTTTTTATGTTCATCCATAAAGCAAAAATGAAATAAAATATTGATGAAATATAAAATGTATAGCGCAAAATCGGTTTACCAAAATATGACAAACATGATAATCATTTATCATTAATCGGCTGAAACCCACGCCCAATAAGGATAAATTTTTTTTTAAAATGTTGATATTATGTGGTTATCCTGACTTATTTTTGCATCCGAATCGGGATATTTTTCCACACAAGACATCCGAATAACTGTATGAGTCGCTATAGAAAAATCTTAAGTAGAGTATTTGCAAGTTTATTTGTAGTTTTTTTCCTTTCTTTTTTTAGCCAAAGTTTTGCCCAGAGTGGTGAAGACCTTTATAAGGCCAATTGTTCTTCCTGTCACAAACCGCTGGTAGATTATACCGGCCCTGCATTAAAAGGTGCAAGAGACAGGGAACCGAACAAAGATTGGGCGTATCAATGGGTTGACCATGTAAATACAATGCTGGAAACTGATCCTTACGCAAAAAGCCTTTTGGCAAAGTTTGGTTCCAGGATGACTCAACAAAATCTTACTAAAGACCAGATCAAATCAATATTAGATTGGGCTGATTCATATACTCCACCGGCAGCAACAACTGGTGGTGGTACGGGTGAAACAGGCTCTGACGATAACTCATTATTGTACGGTGTACTTACAATCATATTAGCAGTAATTGCATTGATATTATTACAGGTAAACAGTAGCCTTCGAAAATTATCAGATGAAAAAGAAGGTGTAAAACGTGGCGAACCTGTTCCTTTTTACCGTAACAAAACATATTTGATGATTGGTATTTTAGTACTGTTTTGTATTGGTGGTTATTATTTAAATAATGCAGCTATAGGCTTAGGCCGCCAGCAAGGTTATCAACCAGAACAGCCTATTTATTTCTCTCATAAAGTTCACGCCGGCACTAACCAGATCAGCTGTTTATATTGCCACGGCGGCGCACAGGATAGCAAAAGTGCCAATGTACCTTCAGTAAATGTTTGTATGAATTGCCATAAAGCAATTAAAGAATATTCCGGTGACCCGGTAACAAAAGATGATGGCAGCCCTGTTAATGCAACTGGTGAAATACAGAAGCTATATTCTTATGCAGGCTGGAATCCCGATACAAAAAAATACGACAGGCCAGGCAAAGAAATACAATGGATAAGGATTCACAGTCTTCCTGACCATGTTTATTTTAACCATAGCCAGCACGTAAAAGTAGGTAAGCAACAGTGTCAGACCTGCCATGGACCTATACAGGATATGGCGCAGGTTTATCAGTTTGCACCGCTAAGTATGGGTTGGTGTATCAATTGTCACAGAACAACCAAGGTTGATTTTTACAATAAGGATACTAAAGAAGGCAATAAATATTACAGCATTTACGAAAAATTTTATCAGGACTTAAAAGCTGATACAATTAAAGACGAGAACGGAAACATCAAGGAAATAACAATGCCAAAGATGGATAGTGTAACAGTTGAAAAAATTGGTGGAACCGAATGCCAGAAATGTCATTATTGATTTATTAGGATTAAAGTATTTTATTTATCATTAAATAGCCCTGTTTGGGGTTGGGTAATATGGAAAAAAAGTATTGGCAAAGTTTTGGAGAATTAAATTATACTGAATCATTTCAGGAATCGAATAAAGACGAGTTCAAAGAAGAATTGTTGCCATTCGAGGATGCGGATGATAAAGGTTTATTGGATGCCAAAACACCACGCAGGGATTTTCTTAAATACTTAGGATTCAGCACTGCTGCGGCTGTTGTAGCTGCCAGTTGCGAAATGCCGGTACGCAAAATAGTACCTTACTTACGTGAACCAGATGATCTGATCCCTGGCGTTTCTAATTATTATGCTTCTACTTACATAAATGAAGGCGATGCTGTTCCTGTAGTTGTAAAACAGCGTGATGGCCGCCCAATCAAAATAGAAGGAAATGAATTGTCTTCTATTACAAAAGGTGGAACCAGTGCAAGGGTACAGGCTTCTGTACTTGATTTGTATGATACAACAAGATTACGTCATCCATTACAAAATGATGGAAGTGGCTTTAAAGAAGTATCAACATTTGATGCTTTTGATAAATTAGTGGGTGATGCATTAAGCGGGTTAGGTGGTAAACCGGTTGTATTATTGACATCAACCATCAACTCTCCTACTACATTAAAACTAATTGACGAGTTTAAAGCAAAATTTGCCGGAAGCCGCCATGTGCAATATGATGCAGTAAGTTATAGCGGTATATTATTAGCCAATGAAGCGACTTATGGAAAACGTTCAATTCCATCTTATCAGTTTGATAATGCAAAAGTTATCGTAAGCCTTGGTGCTGATTTCTTAGGCACCTGGTTAAGCCCTGTTGAATTTGCACAGCAATATTCTCAAAACAGGAAGATAACTGGTGAAAAGCCTACAATGAGCCAGCACATTCATTTTGAAAGCTCATTAAGTATAACAGGCAGTAATGCAGATGACCGCTTTATACATAAGCCATCAGAAGCTGGTGCAGTTGCATTAGCGTTATTAGCGAAATTGGGTGGAAGTGTAAGTGCACCATCTATCAGCGATGCTAATTTGAGCAAAGGAATTGATTTAGCTGCTGCTGCTTTAAGTGCCAACAAAGGCGCTGCATTAGTGGTTAGCGGAAGCAATGATGTAAACATACAAATACTTGTAAATGCCATCAATGAAGCAATTGGCGCTAATGGCAAAACAATTAACCGTGATGTAACATCAAACTACCGTGCTGGCATAGACGCAGATTTTGAAGCATTGGTTGCTGATGCAAATAACGGCGCGATCGGTGCATTATTTGTTTATGGCGCAAATCCTGTTTATAATTATTACGACAGTAAAAAATTAACCGACGGAATTAAAAAAATACCGGTAACTGTTTCTTTCAATCCAACGATGGATGAAACTACAGAGTTATTTAAATATATCATCCCATCTCATCATTGGCTGGAAAGCTGGGGCGATGCTGAACCAAAAACCGGTTATATCAGCATTCTTCAACCTACTATCAACCCTTTGTTTAAAACAAGGGCATATCAAACATCATTATTAAAATGGTCTGGCAACAACAGTGATTACGAAACATATTTCAAAAATTACTGGGTTGCGAAACAAGGGAGCGAAGATGCCTACTTTAAATTATTGCAGGATGGTGTGATTGAACCTGCAACTGTAGCTTCAGCAAGTGGCGCAAGTTTCAATAGTTCAAAAGTTAGCGATGCTGCTGCAAAATTAAGTTCAGCAAAAAGTACTGACGCTAATGCAATTGAATTAGTGCTGTATCAAAAAATATCGATGGGCACAGGTAGCCAGGCAAACAATCCATGGTTACAGGAGTTACCCGATCCCGTTACTAAAGTGACCTGGGATAACTATGCAATTGTAAGCCCGGCATTGGCAAAAACTTTATTAGGTGTTGATGTAATTGGTAACCAACGCCAGGGCGATGCTTATGAAGTACATCCGGAAAAACCAACAATTACTGTTACTGTTGATGGAAAAACTCCTGTTGAATTGCCTGTGTTAATTATTCCAGGACCACATCCAAATGTGATAGCTGTTGCTCTTGGTTATGGAAGGTTAAGTGCAGATAAAACAAAAGAAACAACTTCTGCCAATATAGGAAGAGCTGCTGCAGGTGCGGGTGTTAACGTATATCCATTGGTTAGTTTTGATGGAACAACGTACAGCTATACAGCTATTGCAAAAATTGACAAGACAGGAAATACTTACCCGCTGGCACAAACGCAGGTGCACGGTTACACACAAAACCGTCCGGTTTTATATGAAACCACCCTTGCAAAATTTGTTGCTAACCCTGAAGAAGTTTTAGAAGAGCCAAATACAGAAAAGAAAAAATTAATTCCTTTTGGTGGTACTGATTATGCGAATGATGCTACCATTTATAATAAATCGAATTTAGACAGGCCTGGTATTAAATGGGGCATGAGCATAGATTTGAATACATGTACAGGTTGTAGCGCTTGCGTAGTAGCTTGTACTGCTGAAAACAATGTTTCTGTAGTTGGTAAAATGCAGGTACAACGTGCGCATGAAATGCATTGGTTACGTATCGACCGTTATTTTACCGGCGATATTGAAAACCCTGATGTGGTGTTTCAGCCGATGCTTTGCCAGCATTGCGATAACGCGCCTTGCGAAAACGTTTGCCCTGTTGCAGCAACTAACCACAGTAGCGAAGGTTTGAACCAAATGGCTTATAACCGTTGTATCGGTACAAGATATTGCGCTAATAACTGTCCTTTTAAAGTTCGCCGTTTTAACTGGTTGGATTTTACAGGTGCAGATAGTTTCCCTGATAACCAGGAGCCTTTACGTGGAATTGACCTGGATGATGTTGTATTCCAGATGAATGAAGATCTGACACGCATGGTTTTGAATCCGGATGTTACAGTCCGTTCAAGAGGTGTGATGGAAAAATGTTCTTTCTGCGTACAACGTTTACAGGATTCTAAACTGGCGGCTAAAAAAGCACAGGACCCTACAATGGTAAGGAATGTAAAAACTGCTTGTATGCAAGCTTGTCCTACACACGCAATTAGTTTCAGCAATGTGAATGATAAAGAAAGTGATGTATATAAAATAAGGAATGAAGAACAGAAAGACCGCACTTTCTATGTGTTAGAGCAATTGCACGTTTTACCGAACGTTAACTACCTGGCTAAAATTAAAAATACAGACAGGGATGTAACGAACGAAAAAAAGCAAGAAGCATAAGAAGTTGAATAGGGAATATAAAGTACAAGTGAGTGACACAACGATGTTGATCAAAGAACAAAAAGCTGGTTCAAAAAAAATAAATAACAAAAGCTAAACGCTTAAAAAGATATGTCATTATTAAAATACGAATCACAGATCAGGGAACCGTTGGTGGATGGAGATAAAACGTATCACCAGGTAACGGAAGATATTATACGCCCGATTGAGGCGAAGCCAAGCCGCCTATGGTATATTGGTTTTTATATCAGCGTTGCGTTGTTGTGCTTTGGTATGTATAGCGTTTACCGCGAAGTTACTTATGGTATTGGCCAGTGGAACCTGAACAAAACAATTGGTTGGGGTTGGGATATTACCAACTTCGTTTGGTGGGTTGGTATTGGGCATGCCGGTACATTGATATCTGCGATCTTATTATTATTCCGTCAGGGTTGGAGAACAGGTGTGAACCGCGCTGCGGAAGCGATGACAATCTTTGCGGTAATGTGTGCAGGTCAATTTCCGATATGGCATATGGGGCGTGTGTGGATGGCTTTCTTTGTAATGCCTTATCCAAATACGCGCGGGCCTTTATGGGTAAACTTTAACTCACCATTGTTGTGGGATGTGTTTGCGATATCAACTTATTTTACGGTATCATTATTATTCTGGTATTCTGGTTTGATACCTGATCTGGCAACTGTGAGGGATAGGGCAAAAACCAAGTTGCGTAAAATGTTATATGGTGTTGCATCTTTCGGTTGGTCGGGCAGTACCAAACATTGGCAACGCCATGAAAGTTTATCATTAGTGTTGGCTGGTTTAAGTACACCGTTGGTATTATCAGTGCATACCATTGTATCTTTTGACTTTGCTACATCTGTTATTCCTGGTTGGCATACAACTATTTTCCCACCTTACTTCGTTGCAGGTGCGATCTTTAGTGGGTTTGCCATGGTACAGACATTGATGATCATCTTACGTAAAGTATTTGTTTTAGAAGATTATATCACACTTGGCCACATTGAAGCAATGAATAAAGTAATTGTGTTGACGGGTTCAATTGTAGGTATTGCATATTTGACAGAGTTGTTTGTTGCATGGTACGGACAAAACCAATATGAGTGGTGGGCATTCAGTCAAAACCGTGTAAACATTAACAGCCCTTACGGATGGAGTTATTGGTTGATGATGTTCTGCAACGTGGTTTCTCCGCAAATGTTCTGGAGCCGTAAGCTTAGAAGGAATATTGGGTTTACATTCTTTATGAGTGTTATAGTAAATATTGGTATGTGGTACGAACGTTTTGTAATTATCGTTACATCTACTTACCGTGATTATTTACCATCATCATGGAGTACATATTATAGCCCGTCTGTTTATGAAATTGGTTTTTATTTAGGTACGTTTGGATTGTTCTTTACCTGCTTCTTCCTGTTTGCAAAATACTTCCCCGTAATTGCAGTGGCGGAAATTAAACATGTATTAAAAACAAGTGGTGAAGGATATAAACGTAAGATGACAGCTATTGAAAAAGAAGATTCAGAGAAATTTTATATAGAAGAAGTAGGGCACGCTCATTAGAATTAATATTGATAATACTAATTAATAATTGATATGGCTGGAGGAATTAAAAAATTTGTGGTTGGTTGTTTTGATGATGAAAATGTATTGTTTCCTGCGATAAAAAATGTACGCAAAGCAGGATATAAGATACACGATGTTTATACGCCATTCCCTATTCATGGCCTTGACCATGCATTGGGCTTGCGTGAGACAAGTTTACACACTGCAGGATTTGTTTATGGCATTACCGGAACAACAACAGCATTATCATGCATCAGCTGGATATTGGCAAAAGACTGGCCATTAAATTTTGGTGGTAAGCCACACTTTTCTTTACCGGCATGGATACCTATCACATTTGAGTTAACGGTATTGTTTGCTGCAATTGGTATGGTGCTTACATTTTGTTATTTGTGCCAGATAGCGCCTTTTGTAAAAAAACATCATTTTCATCCACGCGCTACGGATGATCTTTTTGTAATGGCAATCGAGTGTACAGATAAAACGAATGCAACAGAAGTAGAACTTTTTTTACAAAATGCAGGAGCCAAAGAAATTAATGTACAGGTAGTAGAAACAGGATGGTGGATCGGCACTTATGATAAAGAACAAAAACTGTATGCACACGAGGTAGGCTATTAAGATATTTATTGATAATTGAATTGTATAACTGATAAATTATAAATGAAACGATTTACTTTTTTAACCATCATTATAATTGCGGCCATTGTGGTTACGGTAAGCAGTTGCGATAGCAAACGCGAGCCGGGCAAAATATATATGCCGGATATGGCATATAGCCGTGCCTATAAAACATACGTAAAACTTGATTCTTCATTTACAGAAGATAGCAGTGAGCTGGGCTATAAAATATTCTTCAACCGCAAACCAGTTGACAGTACTATTAAAAGAGGCGAACTTTTTCCTTATCCATATCAAAATGATTCAATTGGATATAAGATGAGCGCCACTGTTAAAGACCCATTGCCAACATTAAGTGTTGCTGATAGTGCAGAAGCTTCCAGGTTATTTAATATCAATTGTGGCATTTGTCATGGAACAGATGGAAAAGCAAGCGGCCCTTTAGCAAAAGGTGGAAAAGTAGGTGGTATCAAAGACCTTACTTCTGCTGAAGCAGTGGATATGGCTGATGGAACTATATTTCATATTATGACGTATGGGCAAAATAATATGGGCAGTTATGCATCACAGTTAGACAGGAAACAACGCTGGATGATCGTTCAGTATGTAAGGACATTACAACCAAAGGCAGCGGCAGACAGCACAGCAACAGCTAAGAAATAAAAATAAAAGCATTCACTCAAAATAAAAGTTTAGATGAGTAATCATTCTTTCGAATTACCGGCAGCTTACAAAAAGTGGACAATGGGTTTGATCATTGTGGGAGTAATAGCCTTATTATATGGCCTTATTGCATTTCATCCATTTACACAACCGGCGCCAGGAACTAGTAATGCAGGCACGAGGTTTTGGGCAGTGTTATTACAAAACTGTGTTTTTTGGTTATTGATAGTAAATGCAAGTATGTTTTTTATTGGCATTACTACATTGGCAATGGGTGGCTGGCAGGTAGCGCTTCGTCGCGTTCCGGAAGCAATTTCAAGCGTAGTGCCAACTTTGGGTATTATTGCTTTTCTTATTTTAATGACGATAGTTTGGGGCGGGCATAGCGATATTTTTCCCTGGGTAGATAAAAATGCTGTTGCCCATGATGCAATATTAAAAGGCAAATCAGGATTTTTAAATCCATGGTTCTTTTCTATTTGGTCAGGCTTCACTATATTATTATGGTGGTTGCTTGGGAAAAAGATCCGCAGCCTTAGTTTAGAAAGTGATAAAGATGGCCCGATGGATTATGAAACCGGAAAAAAATGGATCAACAAAAATATTTTATATACATCTATTTATATTGTATTCTTTGGGTTAACTGTTGGTTCAACTATTCCATGGTTATGGTTGATGAGTATTGATGCACATTGGTACAGTACTATGTTTAGCTGGTACACATTTGCCAGTTCATTTGTTTCGGGCTTATCATTAATTGCTTTGTTTGTTATCTTCTTAAAAAACCAGGGCCAGTTAGAATATGTTACTGAAGAACATTTACAGGATGTAGGAAAATTCATGTTTGCATTTTCTATATTCTGGACATACCTATGGTTCTCACAATACATGCTGATATGGTATGCGAATATTCCTGAAGAAACAACTTATTTTAAAATAAGAGTAGAAGGGCCGTTCCGTGGAATATTCTTCCTTAACCTTATAATAAATTTTATCTGCCCGTTTTTAATATTAATGAAAAGAGGCGCAAAGCGCAACTGGACATTAATGACCTTTATGGCAGTGTTGATCATATTTGGGCATTGGATAGATTTTTGGCAAATGGTGATGCCAGGCACATTGCAAGACCATGCAGAATTAAACCTTTTTGAATTTGGTATCGGTGCATTATTTGTAGGGATTATTATGTGGCGGACAGGCATTTACCTGACAAAAAATCCTTTGTTGGCGAAGAATCATCCTTTCTTAAAAGAAAGTATGATACACCATGTTTAAGAAAGATAATAAGTAGAATAAAGTTTAACTAAATAAAGAAAGAGTATCTTAATTACTGAAAATAATTTTGCATCATGACAGCGATTTTGTTGGTAGCTATATTAATAATGATTTTCGTGATCATCTTCCAGATTGCGAAAGCGAGTGAGTATGTAAGTGTATTACGGGGAGAGGAAAAAGTTCTCAAACAAAACAACAGGATCAATGCTTTTTTATTGATTACTTTTTTGATATTCGGATTGATTGGTGTTTGGTGGTGTAACGATATGTTTTATGGTAAAACATTATTTGTACAAGGTTCAGCATCTGCCGAAGGCGAAAAAATTGATTTGATGTTGTACATCACTATTGGTGTAACAGGTGTTGTGTTTGTCATCACGCAAGTATTATTATTCTATTTCTCGTTTAAATACCAGGCAAAGGACGATCGCAAAGCATATTATTTTGCACATAGCAATAAGTTGGAATTTATATGGACAATTTTTCCGGCGATCTTCTTAACTGTATTAGTTGTATTTGGATTAAAATATTGGTTTAAGATGACAGGTGAAGCACCTGCCAATGCAATAGAAGTAGAAGTAACAGGCCATCAGTTTGGATGGGAATTCCGTTATCCGGGAGCAGACGGTTTTTTTGGAAAAAAGAATTATAAATTAACTTCAGGAATAAATCCACTAGGTGTAGACTTTACTGACTCTGCAAGTTTTGATGATATCCATGTAAGTGGTACAATGCATATTCCTGTAGGTGTTCCCGTTAAATTAATTATTAATTCCCAGGATGTAATTCATGATGTGGGCTTACCACATTTCAGGATGAAGATGGATGCTGTTCCAGGTATACCAACAACTTTATGGTTTACTCCTTTATATACTACTGATTCAATGAAGATAAAAACAGGCAATCCTGATTTTACTTATGAAATAAGTTGCGACCAGATGTGTGGCAAAGGGCATTTTTCAATGAGAGGCGTGATCATTGTTGATAAAATGGACGATTATAAAAAATGGCTGGCACAACAGAAGCCCGAATATTATACTGTTTTTCCGGACAAAGCGCCAAAAACAGATTCTACGGCTGCTGTAAAATCAGATACTACAAAACAAATAGCAGCATTAGCACATTAATAAAAAATTATTGGCATAGAAAATATAAAAGATTATGAGTAACGCGGCCACTTTACACGAAGCAGATGTTCATGGAGCACACGAGGCACATGAGCATCATCATCACGAAACGTTTATAACCAAATACGTTTTTAGCCAGGATCATAAAATGATCTCTAAACAGTTTATCATAACCGGTATTATCTGGGCGATGATTGGTGGTTTGTTTTCGGTATTATTCCGTTTGCAATTAGGTTATCCTGATTCATCTTTTCCATGGCTGGAAGATATTTTAGGCCATTGGGCAAAAGGTGGAAAAATTCAACCGGAATTTTATTATGCGTTAGTTACTATGCACGGAACAATATTAGTGTTCTTTGTATTGACAGCAGGATTAAGCGGAACGTTTGCTAACTTCCTGATACCACTTCAAATTGGTGCAAGGGATATGGCTTCGCCGTTTTTAAATATGTTGAGCTATTGGTTTTTCTTTTTGGCATCTATAATCATGTTCTCATCTTTATTTGTAGAAACAGGGCCTGCTGCTGGCGGTTGGACGATCTATCCGCCATTGAGCGCTTTGGGCGATGCTTCACAAGGTTCAAAAATTGGTATGGACCTTTGGTTGGTGAGTATGGCTATGTTTATTGTTAGTTCTTTATTAGGTGGTTTGAATTATATATCTACAATACTTAACCTGCGTACAAAAGGAATGAGCATGGCGAAACTGCCACTTACTATTTGGTCATTATTTTTTACCGCGGTATTAGGTGTATTGTCTTTCCCTGTTTTATTATCAGGTGCAATTTTATTATTGTTTGATAGGAATTTGGGAACAAGTTTTTATTTAAGTGATATTGTGGTGAATACGGCAAACGGCCTTAAAATATTACCAAATGAAGGTGGAAGCCCAATCTTGTTCCAACATTTATTCTGGTTCCTTGGCCATCCGGAAGTGTATATCATTCTATTACCTGCAATGGGTATGTCATCTGAAATACTTTCAGTGAATAGCCGTAAACCGATCTTTGGTTATAAGGCGATGGTTGGTTCTTTGTTCGCTATTACAATGCTGGCGTTCTTAGTGTGGGCGCATCACATGTTTGTAACTGGGTTAAATCCATTCCTGGGTGCCTTCTTTGTATTGCTGACATTATTAATAGCTGTGCCTTCGGCGATAAAAGTATTTAACTGGTTGACAACATTGTGGCGTGCGAATATTCGTTTTACGCCTGCTATGTTGTTTGCTATTGGTTTTGTAAGTTTATTTATCAGTGGTGGTTTGACAGGGATATTCCTTGGGAACTCTGCATTAGACCTTCACTTGCATGATACTTATTTTGTGGTGGCGCATTTCCATATCGTAATGGGTGTTGCATCTTTCTTTGGAATGTTTGCCGGCGTTTACCACTGGTATCCTAAAATGTATGGCCGTTATTTAAACAATACATTGGCATATATACATTTTTGGGTAACTATCGTTGGCGCTTACCTGATATTTTGGCCAATGCACTACGAAGGATTAGCGGGTATGCCTCGCCGTTATTATGATTACTCTGGTTGGGAATCATTTAAAATGTTTGCCGGCTTAAATCAATTTATAAGTTTTGTTGCGATGTGCGTTTTTGCAACGCAGTTATTATTTGTATTTAATTTCTTCTATAGCATTTTTAAAGGAAGAAAAGTAACCGTGGCAAATCCATGGGGCGCTAATACATTGGAGTGGACAACACCAATCCGCCCGGGGCATGGCAACTGGCCTGGAGAAATTCCTGAGGTATTCCGTGGGCCATATGATTACGGTAAAGACGGCAGGGAATTCATTCCGCAAAATGTGCCGATTGGCGCTGATGAAAGCGAAAGTCATTAATAATTTGTTGATTAGCGAATGTGCTAATTAGTAATGTAGGGATTTGAATTGAGGAGAAATCAAATAAGATTTTTGAAAGATGGCGCAGGATAAAACTACCATATCCAACTCAACTTCTGTTGCGTTGGCAACCAAGGTGAAAGATTATTTTCAACTGATCAAGTTCACTTTGAGTTTTATGGTGGTGTTTAGTACTGTAGTGAGTTATTTAATTGCGACTGAATATCGTAATCTGCTTGATGTGTTGTTATTGTTTTTTGCTGGCATGTGTATAACAGGTTCAGCTAATACAGTAAACCAAATCACGGAAAAAGATACAGACGCATTAATGAAACGAACAGCATCCAGGCCCGTTGCCAGTGGCAGGATGAGTGTTAAAGAAGCAACTGCGTTTGCCGTAATTACAGGTATTGTTGGTTTGCTTATAATGTTATTGCGTTTTAACTGGCAAAGTTCTTTGATTGGTTTGTTGAGTTTATTTTTATACGGCTTTATTTATACGCCATTAAAAAAAGTAAATTCAATAGCCGTATTTGTTGGTGCATTTCCGGGTGCATTGCCTTGTCTTATTGGATGGGTAGCTGCATATTATAACAGCCCTATTTTATGGACGGGCGGCTGGATCATTTTTGGCATCCAGTTCTTATGGCAGTTCCCGCATTTTTGGGCTATTGCATGGGTTGCTCACCAGGATTATTCGAAGGCAGGATTTAAATTATTGCCGAGCGATAAAGGGCCAACAAAATTTACTGCTGTGCAAACTGTTATGTATAGTTTACTGATGGTTCCGGTTGGGTTGTTGCCTTACGTGGTAAAGTTTATTCCGGATAGTGAAGGGGTTTTGCATCCAATGTGTGGCTTAGTTAGTTTGTGGATCGTGTTGGCTTGCAACTTGTGGATGGTATTTGTTAGTGTACGATTATATATTAATATGGATGTGAAGAGCGCGAGACGAGTGATGTTCAGTTCTTATTTTTATTTGGCTGTGGTGTTGCTGGCTTTATTAGCTGATAAAACACATTATTAAGCTTCAAAATTCAAAGCCCAAATTCCAAGGCAATATATTTGAGATTTGGAACTTGGTATTTGGAATTTCGCTGAATAATGGTATGCAGTACAAGTGAGTGACACAACGATGTTGAACAAAGATTTAATGATGGTTACAAAAATGTTTGAATGAGTACGGTGGCAATGGAGCAACGAAAAAGGATACACCCGCATAAGTTTACGCTTTGGGTTGGTATTGCAAGTATTATAATGATGTTTGCGGGATTGACGAGTGCGTACATTGTTAAGCGTAACCTGCCGAATTGGGTTGCGTTTGCGCTGCCGCAGGTTTTTTGGTACTCAACAGCGGTAATTATTATTAGCAGCATAACGTTGATGCAGGCGTTAAAAGCATTTAAACAACGGGAGATACAACGATATAGAAGTTTGGTAATTGCAACGTTGGTTTTAGGAGTTCTTTTTGTAATACTGCAGGTGATTGGCTTTAGCCAGTTATGGCAGAACGGAATGACATTGCAGGCAAATGTGTCTTTCTCGTTTTTGTATGTGATCGTTGGATTGCATGCATTGCATGTGTTGGGTGGCATTATTGCTTTGCTGGTATTGTTCTTAAAAGCATTCAGCAGTAAAGTAAGAAGTTATGATTCGGTGCCGGTGGAAGTAGTAAGTACATATTGGCATTTTGTAGATTTTTTGTGGATTTACTTATTGATTTTTTTAATAATGATTCGATAAAAGTTATAAGTATCAGGTAATAAGTATTATGTGAATGAACTAATACTTAAAACATAAGACTTAATACTTACAACTTAATACTTAAAACATAGAACATATTTATGTCAACAGCAGCAGCACAACAGGAAACAAAATGGTGGAACGGTGGCAGAAGCCCGTTTAATGCGAGCTATGGAAAAGTGATGATGTGGTATTTTTTAATGAGTGATGCATTTACTTTTGGTGCATTTTTGATTAGTTATGCTACGCTTCGCTTTAGCTTAAATGATTGGGTAAATGCTAACCAGGTATTTAATTCGTTTCCATTTTGCGGGCATCAGAATTTGCCATTGGCGTTTGTAAGTTTAATGACATTTATTTTGATCGCGAGTTCTGTCACGATGGTATTGGCTGTTTATGAAGGCCATCGGATGAACAGGAAAGGAGTTGAACATTACATGTTATTAACTATCCTTGGTGGTATTGCGTTCTTAAGTTGCCAGGCATGGGAGTGGACGCATTTATTAACTGGCGAACACTTTATATTAGCAGCAAACGGCTCTCTTGAAATATTAAATACAACTGTTAGCCATAATCCATGGGGCGCTGAAGTACATGGTGCTGCTGTTATAAATGCATTACATAATACTTCGCCGGAAATATTGAAGAAATTGATATTGGAAGAAAACCACACAGAAACGGCAACTACTTTACAAAATTTATCATTGAATGATTTAGTTGATAAAGCAACACCAATTATAAATAGTAATGAGATACGTATTGGTACGTCTGGCCCAGCTTCATTCGGAAGTTACTTTTTTGAAATTACTGGCTTCCATGGCTTTCACGTATTTAGTGGTGTTATCATTAATATCATTATGTATATCAAAACAAAGCTTGGCCATTTTGATCAGCGCGGACATTATGAAATGATTGAAAAAGCAGGATTATACTGGCACTTTGTGGATCTGGTTTGGGTATTTGTGTTCCTTTGTTTTTATCTTATTTAATGTTTGAATTAATAAACGAATTAACTAATTAACAATATTATGAGCGATCATACATTAGCATCTCCGGAAATAACTTTTGCACACGAACCTGGAACAGGCACTAAAAAAATATGGCATGTATTCTGGATATTGTCTGCAATTACAATTGTTGAATTAAGCCTCGGCTTTGGCCTTGCAAAGCAATGGTATGGCAACCCTGAAGACCATGTGCAGGGGATTTTATTTATAAAAGGGACTATTTGTATTTTGTCATTGGCTAAAGCCTTTTATATTGTTTCTGTTTTTATGCATTTGGGTGATGAGATAAGGAATTTGATTATGACGATAGTAGTTCCTCTTTGCCTTTTCATTTGGTTTATAACGGCATTTTTGATAGATGGAAATAGCTGGAAAGATTTACGAAACAGATATGAAGGTGGTAAACCAAAAACAGAACAGGTATTACCGGCGCAGCAGCAAGGAGCAAAAGATTAATGTTGAGCAAAAGATTTTTTTATACAAAAACCATTGCACCTTTGCAGTGGTTTTTTATTTATTACTGAAAGATTTATGAACACGAAAGCATTGTTGGCGTTGATGTTGGCGATAGTGATGCCGGTTACAGGATATATGCTTGTAAAATATTACAGCGAGCGCGATGTGCAAATGCCGCATCGTTATTTTTATGATAGCGTAGCTGTTACAGAAAATAATGGCAAAACAACTACCGATACAATCTGGCACCAGGTAAAGACAATCAATTTTGTAAACCAGTTAGGAAAAACAGTTACGTTAGATAGCCTGAGAGGTAAAATATTAGTGATCGATTTTTTCTTTTCGCATTGCCCAACCATTTGCCCGGCGCTTGCGCTTAGCATGAAACGGCTGCAAAATTCTTTTAAAGATAATAATGATAGCATTGTTCAGTTTCTTTCAATTAGTATAGATCCTGAACATGATTCTGTTCCGCAGTTGAGAAATTTTGCCAATCGTTTTACATCCAACCACGATAGCTGGTGGTTTTTAACCGGCAATAAAAAAGATATTTATGATTTTGCTTTGAATGAATTAAAAGCAAGTGTTGCAGATTCCAATATAGATACAGCTTTTATTCATACAGAAGATTTCTTTTTATTGGATAAAGACAGAGTAGTGCGCGGATGGTACAATGGATTTGATACAGTGGAGCAAGCCAGGTTAGTAAGAGATATTCCATTATTGATGTTAGAGAAAGATAAAAAAAGAACGTTTGGAGAATTTTTAAAAGAATTATTTGAAAGAAGTTAAATAAGTATGCTAAAACCAACCTTGCAAAAGAACGACCAGAAAGCTAAATTATTAATATGGATTGTATCCATTGTAGTATTTGTCGCCGTAGCTTTTTTAGCCGAAGTTAAATTTAATATTCACTTAGGTTTTGATGTGCATTTGTTTGCTGCTGCCAATGCAGTTATTAATTCAATAGTAGTATTCTTGCTAATTGCAGGACTTATTGCCGTTAAGCAAAAAAGATATTTGCTGCATAAAAAGATAATGCTGGCAGCAATTATTTTCTCTGTATTATTTTTAGTTTCCTACATCTGCCATCATTTATTCGCGGGCGAAACAAAGTTTGGCGATATCAACCAAGATGGTATTTTAAGTGCTGATGAAAAACTAAAGGTAGGAGCTGTGCGGTATATTTATTATTTTATATTGTTTACTCATATTCCTTTAGCTGCAATAGTCCTTCCATTTATTTTGTTCACAGCTTACCGGGCTTTGATCGGGGAATATGAACAACACAAAAAACTTACAAGGATAACATGGCCAATATGGTTTTATGTAGCTGTTACGGGAGTAATAGTTTATTTAATGATTGCGCCTTATTATCATTAATATCACAATGATAATTCTTCCAAAGGATCCCAAAAGCATTTTTTAAAATCAACAACAATATCATCTTTTACAGCAACGCCATCTTTTTTTAATAATTCTTCCATTAAAGTTGGTGTGGCAAAATGATGTTTGCCGGTAAGCATTCCGTTCCTGTTCACAACTCGTTGTGCTGGTACTTTTGGTTTTACATGTCCTGCTGCATTCATTGCCCAACCTACCATACGCGCTGATAGCTTTGTGCCAAGGTAAGTTGCAATAGCGCCATAAGAGGTAACTTTTCCTTTTGGTATTTGTCTTACCACATCATAAACATCTTTAAAAAAAGAATATTCTTTTGCAGCGCCTTTTATTGGAAGCTTATTTGATTTAGTAACACCTGAAATTTGTTTCTTGCTCCTTGTTTCTTCAGCCTTATTAATTTTCTTCATTTTCTTTTAATGATATTAATTGACTTCGTTTAGGTTCAGGTACTTTATCAAAATTATACGGACAATGTTTACAACCATTGCCACAGCAATAACCTTTTTCCAAATGATACTTTTCTGTGAAGACAAAATTGCCTTCTTCATTATAATAAAAGTCTTCACCTTCAATCAGCATTTTCTTCCTGCTTTAAAATTTCCTGTAATTGATTATCTATATCAATAATTGTTTCAGGCAATTGAAATTTAAGATAAAATATTTTATTGCTTCCTGCAATATCAAGCGATTCATAATGTGTTTTTATTTTCAATTCTTCCTGCTTGCAATTTGCATATACATTATCAATGTCTTCTATCAGAATCAATTTATATAAATCAATAACCCGCTTAGTAAATTTATACAAATCAGGCGAATCTGTTTTTAAATGTATAAAACCATCGGGCTTTAAAAGTTGTTTATACAAACGCAAAAACCTCGGGTGCGTTAGTCTTTTTTTTGCACGCGAAGTCCTCAATTGCGGATCAGGAAATGTTATCCAGATCTCATCAACTTCTGCACCAGCAAAATAATCAGGTAATTTTTCTATCTGTGTCCTGAGAAAAGCAGCATTCAATATTTTTTCATCCAAACATTTTTTAGCGCCAATATAAATGCGGTTTCCTTTTATATCGATACCAATAAAATTCTTATTGAGTGATAGTTGAGAAAGCCCGACAGTATATTCGCCTCTTCCACAGGCAAGCTCTAAAACAAGCGGATTTTTATTTTTAAAAAATGAACTCCATTTACCCTGCATATCTTTCGGGTACTCGAGCACGTTAGTAAAAGTTTTAATAGCTGCAAAGCGAAGTAATTTTTTTTGCCCCATAAATTAAAAGTAGAATTTTATACCATCCGGCAATAAAAAAGCCTTCGTATATAACGAAGGCTTTGGCTGTAGGGGGAGGGCTCGAACCTCCACGAAGCAGTTAGCCTTAGCACAAAGTATAGTGGTCAATCCTGGTCGGCCTGACGGTCGGCTCTATGCTACGTTTATCCTGTTACCTTCACCCCCGAGACGAGAGGGCATGTCTGCCAAAAATTTCATCACCCCACAATTTTTAGCTCAATAGCTATAAGAACTTTAGAAAGACAAAATTATACAAAAATGCTTAAATGTTAAAAATATTTTAATGAAAAATTTGTAAATATAGATATTATTTAATAAATTAGTATATTAATTGAATAACTACTAAAAGTAAATTGCAAAATGGCAGGTAAATTAAATCTGGACAAACTCGATCTGCAGATAATCCATGAAATGATGGAAACTGCAGAAGTATCATACGCTGACCTTGGAAAAAAACTATTTGTCAGCGGCGGCACCATTCATGTACGCATCAAAAAACTACAGGAGTTTGGTATTGTTAAAGGTACAAAACTAAATGTCGACCTCAAACAATTAGGATACGATATTACTGCTTTTGTTGGAATTTATCTGGAAAAAAGTTCGTTATATGATTCCGTTGCCAAAGATCTGCAAAGCATACCCGAAATCGTTCGTTTAAATTATATAACCGGCAATTACAGTATGTTCATCGAAATTGTTTGCAAGGATATTACCCAGCTACGTTTTGTATTGCACGATGCATTGCAAAAAATTAAAGGTATCGACCGCACCGAAACATTCATTTCGCTGGAAGAAAGTTTCAACAGAAATGTACAAGTAGCACCTGTAGAAGAATGATAGAAAATGTTTTTTATTTTGTTACCAGCATTTGTTTTTTAATTAAGCACCGTTGTGTCACTCACTTGTACCGCATACCATTATTCAGCATAATTATAATTTATAATTTTAGTTCTTCACATCCAAAGCATCTCTCAATCCATTACCCAATAAATTAAACGCCAGCACCAGCAACATAATTGCAAAGCCTGGAACAAGTGCCAGCATTGGATTATGTGTGATGATGAAATTATAATTCTCTTTTATCATTAATCCCCAACTTGGTTGCGGTGGTTGTATACCAATTCCTAAGAAGCTCAAACCCGCTTCAATAATAATAGCGGTTGCAAAATTACTGGCAGCAATTACCATAACCGGCCCCAACGTATTTGGTAAAATGTGCCGAAGAATGATTCGAATATCTTTTAACCCCAAAGCTTTGGCAGCCTGTACATATTCCAGTTCTTTAATAGCCATAACCTGTCCGCGTATTAATCGGGCAACACTTACCCACATCGTTAAGCCAACAGCAATAAATATTTGCCAGAAACCTTTACCTAATGCCATCGTGATAGCAAATACCAGTAATAATGTAGGAATACTCCAGGTTACATTTACCAGCCACATAATAATTTCGTCTATCCATCCACGGTAGTACCCTGCCCAAGCGCCTAAAATAATTCCTAACGTTAGCGATATAATTACAGCGATTAAACCTACTGCTAAGCTTATTCTTGTACCGATAATAAGGCGACTTAAAATATCGCGCCCGAATTTATCAGTACCAAGCCAATATTTTTTGATGATGATATTTTCGGTAGTTAATTGTTCAGGACGATCATTGGTAAGCTGATTGATAGAATATGTTTGGAGCACAGAAGTATCTTCATCCACATATTTATTTGCAAATAACGTGTCTCCTTTTATTATGTAATTGCTGATGGGAATTAAACGATAATCATTCCTGCTACCGGATAAAAATTTTATAAACCAGTTTGCATCCTCATTTTTATTATCAGGAATTTTTAAAAATAATTGAGTATATCCAGGCTTTTTGGCCTGTATCTCCACAGTCTGAAAATCAGCATTGGGTGAAGAATCTGGCGCAATTATATATCCAAAGATTGAAATAAATACAGCAACGGAAATAATTACCAAACCAAAGATCGCACCCTTATTTTTTTTAAGGCGTTTCCAGGTTTGTTGTGAAAAAGAAAATGATTGCTGCATGCATGTAAATTACAAATTTGCTAACTTATCTTACTTTTCTTTCTTTCCATTTATAAGTGCCAAACTTACCCAACCAGCCGGCTATTACAACATATACAATATGAAAAGGCTGAGCTATTGAAAACCACCACAATAATTTTTGTTTGGAAAAAAAATCGCTGACCGGAAATAAAAAAAATAATTCAATGATCGTTTTTGCTATCAATAATTCGATTAATAAAATTTCAAATTTTATATTCCAAAATCCAATAGTGAACAAGGCTATAAACCAAAGATTAAAAAAGTACACCAATAACAACACTAAAAAAACCCTTTTATCATCATACTTATCTGCCTTGCTTGCCCAGCGGATGCGTTGATTGAAGAAAGCTGCAAAACTGCCAGCAGGCCGTGTTTCCACAATGGCGTCTTTTGATTTTAAGTATAAAACCCGTTCAGAATGACGTTCATAAATTTTATGCATCAGTAACATATCATCGCCGCTGGCAATATTGTCGATGCCTTTAAAACCTTCAACTTCATGAAATACTTTTTTTTCATAAGCGAGGTTAGCGCCGTTGCACATTGTATGGAACTTTTTATAAACGGCTGCACCTGTTATTCCCTGCATTGTCATAAAATCAAGCGACTCAAAAATTGTAAGAAAATTATTTTCGTTGGAATACGCTACTGGTCCGGCTATAAAAGCTGGCTTGTATTGTTCATAAAAACCGGCAATGGTTTGCAGCCAGGTATTTTTTACTATGCAATCTGCATCGGTTGTTATAATTAAATCTCCGGTTGATTGTTGAATAGCTATTTCAATTGCTTTTTTCTTATAAGAATTAAGTTGACTACCTTCTGTAAAATCTTTTAATGAAATGAGTTTTATTGTCTTTGTATCAAACGATTTAATTACATCTGCTGTTTTATCTGTTGAATGGTCGTCGACAATAATTATCTCAAATAGATGTGCGGGATAATTCTGTGATAAGATTGAATGAAGGCAAATGCCGATATTTTTTTCTTCATTTCTTGCGGGGATTATTATGGAGATTTTGGTTGACGGCAGATAGTTGATGAGTGATGGCTGAAATTCCGGAATGCTTAACCAGCTTTGTCTATAATAAATAATGAGTCCTGCGTACGTGATAAAAAATAATATGGTAATAATGTATGAAACAGCGAGCATAGCTGCTCAAAGGTATGCTGTACAAGAGTGCGACGCAACGATGCTGCTATAAAAACAAATGGCTGGAGCAAAAAAATTATTTTAAATATTAAATTGAATGAGTATATTTGAATAGTTGTATAAACAACCGTATGCCCAACAACCAATTCAAAAAAGGAGAACTGTACAGCTTTATCACCGGTAAAGCAAGTACTGCCGTAGCACGGCGACTGCAAAAAAATTTCAAACAATCAGGCGTTGATATAACTATTGAACAATGGAGCGTGTTATATCATTTATGGAAAGATGATGGATTAAGCCAGCAACAGCTTTGCGACTCAACCTTTAGGGATAAGCCGAGTATTACACGGTTGGTAGATAACCTGGAGAAATTAAAACTCGTAAAGCGAACAGCATCAAAAGAAGACCGGCGCATTAATATTATTTGCCTTACCAAAGAGGCACAGCTATTGCAGGAAAAAACGATGGCAGTTGCTGCGCAAACAGTTAACGAAGCATTGCGGGGAGTTACCGAAGAGCAAATTGAAGTTGCCAAAGAAGTATTGCAAATTGTGTATGATAATTTAAAATAAGCAGCCCCACCCAAAATCCTTTTTGCCAAAGGTTTGAAGAGGTTACTAACGATCAGCATTTAAATTTTAAAACAAAATTTTTATGGAAACAACTACTACAGCATCGCTTAAAGGTGGCGAATGGCTTATTAAAGAAAGCAACCCTTTTGAAACATTTACACCCGAAGATTTTAATGAAGAGCAATTGATGGTGAAGGATATGTGTTTGCAGTTTCTCCAGTCAGAAGTGATTCCTGTGATTGATAAAATTGATAAACAGGAACCAGGATTAATGCAATCAATATTAGATAAAGCCGGTGAACAGGGATTATTGGGAACTGCCGTGCCGGAAGAGTTTGGCGGATTAGGAAAAGATTTTATAACATCTACTTTAGTAAATGAAGGATTGGGTGCCGGCTATTCTTTTAGCGTAGCGCTTGCGGCGCATACTGGCATTGGAACGTTGCCTATTTTATATTTTGGTACAGAAGCTCAAAAGAAAAAATACATTCCAAAATTAGCGAGTGGTGAATGGAAAGGTTCTTACGGACTAACGGAGCCGAATAGTGGCAGCGATGCGTTGAGCGCTAAAACTTCTGCAACATTATCTGCCGATGGAAAATATTATTTATTGAACGGGCAGAAATGCTGGATAACAAACGGCGGCTTTGCGGATGTTTATACGGTGTTTGCAAAAATTGATGGTGATAAATTTTCAGCATTTATTATTGAACGCGGCTTTGAAGGATTTACGCAAGGGCCTGAAGAACATAAGATGGGAATTAAAGGTTCATCAACTGTCCAATTATATTTTCAGGATTGCAAAGTGCCCGTTGAAAATTTATTAGGCGAAGTTGGCAAAGGGCATATCATTGCCTTTAATATTTTAAATATTGGCCGGTTGAAATTATGCGCTGCTGCGTTGGGTGGCTCAAAAGGTGCATTGGCAACCACTATTGAATATGCCAAAGCAAGGGAACAATTTAAAACAGCCATTGCAAACTTCGGCGCTATAAAACATAAGCTGGCTGAAGCCGCTATAAAAATCTTTACTTCCGAAAGCGCTTTATACCGAACAGCTAAATGGATCGATGATAAAGAAATTGAACTCGCGCATGCTGGTTCGCCATTTAATGAAGCAGCACTTGGCGCTGCCGAAGAGTATGCGGTAGAGTGTGCCATATTAAAAGTAAATGGAAGCGAAGTATTAGATTATGTGGTAGATGAAGGCGTACAAGTGCATGGCGGCAATGGGTTCAGCGATGAATATATTATCAGCCGCGCTTACCGCGATAGCCGCATCAACCGCATCTTTGAAGGCACGAATGAAATTAATCGGTTACTAATAGTTGATATGCTTTTAAAAAGAGCGATGAAAGGAAAATTAAATTTAATGGACCCGGCAATGGCTATCTCAAAAGAATTAATGAGTATCCCTGAATTTGGTAATGATGATGAGAATGCATTTGCAAAAGAAAAGAAAACGATCATTAACTTAAAGAAATGTATTTTAATGGTAGCAGGCGCTGCGGTACAAAAACTAATGACGAGCCTGCAAGCCGAAGAAGAAATATTAATGAACATTGCCGATATGGCGATTGAAACATTTGTGGCCGAAAGCACTTTGCTGCGCATAATAAAACTATCCGAAAAGCAAGGTGAAGCACCAACAAAAACCCAGCTTGATATTTTGCATTGTTATTTGAATGACGCCACCGATAATGTAAACAAATTTGGCAAAGAAGCCATCAATGCTTTTGCCGCCGGTGATGAACAGCGCATAATGTTGCTCGGCTTAAAACGCTTTACAAAAGCAGAACCATTCAACAGCAAAGATGCGCGCAGAAGGATTGCTGATAAATTAATTGAAGCGAATAAATATCCGTGGTAAATAGTTTTTGATATCAGCATAAGTTTTTCATAGCATCATCGTTGTGTCACTCACTTGTACTGTATACCATTTAGCAACATTTCAGAATTATATATTCTCAGTTAGTATTATTATTTTACAATCATTAATTCTTCCCAACGCGTAGTGTATCTTCCGCTGCGCAGTTCCTGGCGCATCTTCCAATTCCTGTCCGTTCCCGAAGCGGCGAATTTTACAACATCATCACGCATAGCGAAATTTACATTATCCATCATCGTCATCAATCGTCGCTCACAATTTTTTGACTCAGGAATAAACAGATCGCTTTGAACAGATCTATCTGGTACCAATCCACTCAACATCACGCCTGCTTTTTTATACGTTCTTCCTTCTTCATATAATTGGTCAACTAATTCAACAGCAGGTTTTATCAATGCATTTGTAAATGAAGTAGCAACAGGCAATTGCACGTAAGTACCAATACTCGGCCCTCGCCGGAAACCAGTCGAATGATCCATTTCTTTAGGAACAACAAACACACTTATAATACTTGCAGCGCTTTCCTGCCTTCTCAGCTTTTCCGCAGACCTTGAAGTATAGGTTGCAACCGCTTCTTTAATATCATTAATATTTGTTACCGGTGTTCCAAACATTCTTGTTGTAGCGATCATTTTTTTAGTAACCAATTCATCTTTCATTTTAATACAAACTTCGCCACGCAACTCTCTTATCAACCTTGCACCAACAACTCCGCCTAAATTTTTATCCGCCCATTCTTCGCTAACATTGCGAAGGTCCCATGCAGTACGGATATTCCAGTACCATAAATTTTTTGCATTTGCATAACCAACTCCCCATACATTTTGCACGGGCGTTTGTTGCAAGGCTTTCATTTGTTCTTCGGGAGTTTGCAATACCATTACACAATTAGTGGCGGCTTTATTTTTTTTAGATAAATGGTCAGCTATTTTGCACAACACTTTTGTGGGCGCTACACCAACAGAAACTTTAATGCCTGTCCATTGTTCTACTGTTTCACGGATATTCAATGCTACTTTTTGCAGGTCCTTTTCAGGCAGTTCATCTAAATTTAAAAATGCTTCATCAACAGAATATACTTCTACGTTATGTTTTCCCAGCATCATGCGCAATGTTTCCATCACACGCCAACTCAAATCTCCATACAAATGATAGTTGGAAGAAAAAGCGCTTACATTATATTTCTCTATGATCGGTTTTGCTTTAAAATAAGGACCAGCCATTTCCACGCCAAGCTTTTTCGCCTCATCGCTTCGCGATACAATACATCCATCATTATTGCTAAGCACAACAACAGGTTTATTATCTAAGTGAGGCTTAAACAAGCGTTCACAGGAACAATAAAAACTATTACAATCTATAATGGCTTTCATGATAATAATATTAAACCTCTAAAACCCCGACGGCGGCTTCAGCCCCGTCGGCGGTTAGCGAGAAATAGCTATTCGATTATGTATTTTATCAACCCTTCATCCTTATACCTATCCGCATGCGCTTTTTTAAAAGCATCTGTTCCGCCAAACCAATCCAGCACCTTTTGCGAAGCCAAAAAAGTGTTATCATTATTAAAAATAGTGTAGTAAGAAGAAAATTCCCATTCTTTAAAATCATTCACAAATCCATGCAATTGGGCGTTATAATGACAATAATATATCAATGAAGTAATGTAATTATTATTATCCACCAATTTCCTTTCAAAAGGTGATTCAAATAATTGTCCGGTACGATTGTATGCTTTATTTATAGATTGAGTATAAGAATTAAAAAAATGAGAAAGTTGTTTAGAAGCATTTAATCGTATAAAACCTTCACCATTTACTTTAGGTGCTTCAACGTTTTCTTTTAGATATACCAACAAATGAAAATGATTTCCAAGTAAAGCATAGGCAAGTGTTTCCATCACGTCAGAACAATAAGCAATGTATTGTTTAAGGAAATAATAATAATTACGTTGCTCTTTAAAAATGGGTTCACCATTTACACCTCTGTTGTAAATATGAAAGTATTGTCCTTCAATAAGTGGTTGTATATACATAACTAAGAATTTGACTAAACCCCATCGGCGGTTATTTAAGAGAATTAATTTTTAAAACTTTTTCTCATTTCGCCAACCGCCGTCAGGGTTTTCAACCGCTGACGGGGTTTTAGAACTTTTCTTTTTTGGGTTGCCATTATTAAGAAATCCTAATAAGCTTTTATCTAAAATATGCAGCGCACACGTAACAACTCCCCACGGCTGATAAGCAGTGAACTCTTCTATCACAATATCTCCAAATTGCCGGCTATCTGAAACCAATGTTATTTTGTTCATCGTTTGTAATAAACGGCGAACCACTAATTCGCCATCCACAGCCGCTATAATTATTTTCCCATTCACAGCTTTAATAGAGCGATCGACGATTAACACATCCCCATTAAATATTCCGGTATGTGTCATAGCATCACTATTCATTCGGAAGAAAAAAGTTGCCGGTTTATTTTTAATTAACTGTTCATTCAGGTCAATGCCGCGTTCCATATAATCATCCGCGGCAGCGGTAAAGCCCGTTGCGTTTGCGGTAGCAATATCTTTTTGCTTAAACTGTTTGCTGCCATTGTAGCTGCTGCTAAAAAAATTTTCCAGTTCCATAGAAATAATGTTTTATTAACTAATTTATTTAGTAAATTTATACTAAAATATTTGGTAAAACAAATTTCGGTGCAACATTTGTTTTATAATAAATGTGGTAATCGTTGCCCAATGATTTGCCGATAAAGTGCTTGATTCTTTTTTTCTTTCACTGAAAGAAAAAAAGAATCAAGCCTGCGGCTGCAACGATGCTGCTATGAAAACTGAAGCTGGTATTATAAAAATTAAAAACCTTCAATATGAAAAATATAAAAGATTTAAACAGCAT
>Ga0206833_1051_pt1 | contig 31343 bp, 38 predicted proteins | sample Alteio_BWOrgCont_32_FD_152891 | JGI IMG/M metagenome (GOLD analysis project Ga0206833, IMG submission 152891) | Enriched cells from forest soil in Barre Woods Harvard Forest LTER site, Petersham, Massachusetts, United States -... | ecosystem: Environmental > Terrestrial > Soil > Temperate forest >... | reverse complement strand
ATCCAGCGCGAGCGATAGCGAGCATTTGAGTCTTCTGGCCTGCAGATGCAGGCCAACTGGATTCCCGCTTTCGCGGGAATGACGTTGTGGGGATTGTTGAAATTAATACCGGGCTATTCCGAGCCGACCGGCGAGGCGGCTGCTTATGCAGATGAAGGCCTCATCAACACTCTCAACAAGTCGGTTTTGAGGCCACAGATTAAGTCGGCCCCATCTGCTTCGACTTCTCGCCGAGCGAATTGACCAACGCGCTAATGCCATCGCGCTTGATCACAGATGCAAATTCGGCGCGGCGCGTCGCCAGCTCACTGATCGTGCCGTTCATGAACACATCGACAATGCGCCATACACCCTTGTCATCCTGACGCATCAGGTAATTCAACGCCACGGCATCGCTGTCTTTCGGCTTCAGATTGGTTTCGACGATCACGCCGCCGCCGGGGGTTGGCTTCTCGCCGGTCACGTTAAATTGTTCGCCGCCGTAATTGCTGAAACGGGCAGCATAGGAAGCGATGCTGAATTGCGAAAAAGCCTTGATCAACTGATCCTGTTCGGCGGGCGTCGCGCTGCTCCAGACGGGGCCGACGGATATGCGCGTCATCAGCTGCAAATTGAACGCCTGCCGCAAAGCGGGCTCGAGCTTTTTATAACGCCCACCGAAACCGAGCTTCATCGTGTCGGTAAGCGTGGCGTAAAAATTTTTGACAACGTCCGTGGCGCTTCCGCCGACCGGCGTTACCGCGCTGGCGACCGGCGCGCCGGTTGCGGCAAATGCAGGCGCTGCGCAGGTTAAAACCAGCAGCAAAGCTGCGATAGAACGAATGGAGCGCATCTTAGCCCCCTACAACCGCAGCTTTGGCGGCAGCTTCCTGGCCAAAAGCCTCAAGCGCCCTGGCGACGATGTGTTTTGCGTTCAGGCCGGCCTGATCATATTGCTTCACAGGCGCGTCATGATCCTGAAAAATATCCGGCAGGGTCATGGCGCGGATTTTGAGGCCGCGATCCATATAACCTTCGTTCGCCAGATGATGCAGCACATGGCTGCCGAAACCGCCGATGGAACCTTCTTCGATCGTGATCAATACTTCGTGCGAAGCGGCGAGGCGACGGATCATGTCCATATCGAGTGGTTTCGCAAAGCGCATGTCGGCAATGGTGGTGCTGAAGCCGCGGGCGTCAAGCTCGGCTGCCGCCTTGCGGCATTCGCCGAGACGCGCGCCGAGATTGAGGATGGCAACCTTCGAACCTTCTTTCACGATGCGGCCTTTGCCAATCGCCAGAATCTGGCCGCGTTCCGGCAGTTCGAGGCCAAGACCTTCACCGCGCGGATAACGCAAAGCCGAAGGCATGTCGTCAATCGCAGCAGCGGTTGCCACCATATTCATCATCTCGACTTCATCGCCTGCCGCCATAATGACGATACCCGGCAAACATGCAAGGTAAGCCAGATCGAAAGCGCCCGCATGCGTAGCACCGTCCGCTCCAACAAGTCCGGCGCGATCCATCATGAAACGCACTGGCAGTTTTTGCAGGACGACGTCATGCACCAACTGGTCATAAGCGCGTTGCAGGAAGGTCGAATAGATGGTGCAGAACGGCTTGAACCCTTCGCACGCCAGACCGGCCGCGAACGTCACCGCATGTTGTTCGGCGATACCCACGTCGAAGGTGCGTTCCGGAAATTTCTTGCCGAAAATATCGAGGCCGGTACCCGACGGCATCGCGCCGGTGATAGCGAGAATGCGATTGTCATGCTCGGCTTCCGCCATCAACGCCTTTGCATACACTTGTGTGTAGGTCGGGTTGGATTTTTTCGTGACCGCCGCGGCTTTTTCCGCTTCGGTTTTTACCACATTGAATTTCGGCGCGACGGCATGCAGCTTGTCGGCGGAAGCTTCCGCCGGGGCGTAGCCGTGACCCTTCTGCGTCACGACATGGATCAAAATCGGTCCGCCTTCGGGATCGTCGCGCACATTTTCAAGAACCGGCAACAGATGTTCAAGATTGTGCCCATCAATGGGACCTACATAATAGAAACCCAGTTCTTCGAATAAAGTACCACCGGTGACCATGCCGCGCGCGTAATGCTCAGCCTTTTTCGCGGCTTCCTTGATGCGACGCGGGAAAAGCTTGCCAAACTCCTTGGCGATGTGGCGCATGCCGCGATATTCCTTCGACGACACGATGCGCGAGAGATAAGCGCTCATCGCACCCGTCGGCGGCGCGATCGACATATCGTTGTCGTTCAGGATCACGATCAAACGCGAATCCGAAGCGCCCGCATTGTTCATGGCTTCGTAAGCCATGCCGGCGCTGATCGATCCGTCACCGATCACGGCGATGACGTTGTTCTTCTTGCGCTTGAAATCACGGCCGACGGCAAAACCAAAAGCCGCCGAGATGGAGGTGGAGCTATGTGCAGCGCCGAACGGATCATATTCGCTTTCGGAACGCTTGGTGAATCCTGACAACCCGCCGCCGATGCGCTGTGTGCGAATGCGGTCGCGGCGACCGGTCAGAATCTTATGCGGATAGGCCTGATGGCCGACGTCCCAGATCAAGATATCGTCGGGCGTGTTGAAAACATAATGCAACGCCGTAGTCAGTTCAACGACACCGAGACCAGCGCCCAAATGCCCGCCCGTGACCGAAACCGCATCAATGGTTTCTTCGCGCAATTCCTTGGCGACCTGCGGCAACTGGCCAGGCTTCAATTTCCGTAAATCTTCGGGCGTACGGATGGTGTCGAGCAAAGGCGTAGCAGGCTTACCGGCACCGGAAACCTGGACTTCAGATGCCTCAATTTCGCATTCCTGAAGAATGTTGCGGCGTTCGTGATTGGACTTTGCTGGTGTTGCCGGTGTCATTACAATGACTCTCCCTATCGGATTCCCGCGCTATCTGTTTGCGAGAACTTATACTTTTATGGTTTTCACGGCTTTTGAATCACGCGTGAGGCCTAATGATTACTCTTTTCAAAGCTGTAATTGCAAGAAATGCCTTACTTTCATGACTAAAAAACAACTCTGTCACGTTTACGCAACAGTGGTTAATGCATTGAAATTAAATGGTCTTTTCTTTCACAGCCAGAAAATGCTGCAACCATTGAGCTTGCAGCCCCCAATTGCCACGCATGATGAAGCTGGGGTGATAGGTTGGAATGACCGGCACACCGGGTAACAACCGGCAATCCAACGGCTTCCCGACTTTATCCAGCAAGCCGTTGACGCCGGTCAGCGCCCACATCGGCGTGCGCCCCAACGCCATAATCATGCGGGGTTTTAGCTGGATCAGCGCATCGCGTAGAGCATCGATTTCAACCGCAAAATCGCCCCGGCACCAGGTGCTGCCGAATTGGCCGTAAGCTTCGGCAATCGGCAAATTCTGCGCTGCGGCTGCCCGGCGCGAGATGAAGAAATGATCGACCTTGTTCGCGGGCGGTTGGAAACGAAACACATTACCGACGAAGCAGCGGCGGCGGTCAATCCCCGCCTGCACCAGCAGTTTATCGAGCAATTGCCCGCTGCGCCCGACAAAGGGATGCCCGAGCCGCGCTTCCTCGGCGCCCGGAGCCTCGCCAATCAGCGCCAGCCCGCTCCATTCCTTGATATCCGACGGATAATCATAGCCGACTTTGGGCAAGGGCTTCGCGTTTGCGGCGGTGACATCGAAGGCGAGGGATGATTGCTTCACGATAAATCCATACTGGGTCAAGAACTCAAGAGTTGCTTCGTTTCGCAAGGGATGCTAAATCGCCAGCTTCCTTACGCGCCGACAATGCGAGAGGACGCGTAGCTCAGCGGTAGAGCACTACCTTGACATGGTAGGGGTCACAGGTTCAATCCCTGTCGCGTCCACCACTTTTTACATTGAAAATCCGCTCACGACAGGGATTAAACCCGTTTTGGCGCGCATGCGCGCGCGGGCCCTGTCGCGTCCACCACTTTTCAACAGGTTAATCGTCATTTAATTTTTGCCAATCCGGCTTTGTGCATGTCTTCGAGCATATTAAAAGATTAATTTGTTAAAATTGCCGTCTGAGCATTTCTGTTTGTTCGGCTATTGCTTTCATATGGATTACTGTTTTATCTATGATCGAGATATTATTGATTGAGACATCATTCTTAAAAAGAGGATTGTAAAAATGAAATCCAGCAACCCACTTGCCGCCGTTCAACCGCAAGTTGTTATTATGGATCTAGCCGGTACAATTATCGACTCCCTTGCGGTCGACATGCAAACGATAGACGTTCTTAGCAGAAAGTATGTCGGTATTGGCTACAGCGATCTGGGGGGACGCAGAGATCCATCAAAATCTACGCGGGCCAATTTTCCCAGCATATTTGGCGAAAAAGCCCCGCAGGCTTATGCTGAATATATCGAACAGCTGATAGGCAACATCGGCAAAACTTCTCTCTTTCAAGGCGTAAGGTCATTTCTAAAGTCCCGCGCCGCACACGACACTCCCGTATATGTCGTCAGCAACAGACCCGCCGATTACATTCATACTGCATTATCTGCAAAAAAAATCGACACGCTTGTAACCGGTGCATTTTCTGCATTTGACGATCTCAAGGCTGAAAAGCCTTCAGCTAAAGCTGTTGAGATTATCCTCGCCAGGACGGGCCACAAAAATATTCCTCGCGATAAGGTCGCGATCATTGGGGATTCCCATGTCGATATTCTCTTCGCCGACAATGCCGGTTGCACTCCTGTCATCTATACCAAAAATCAACTCGAAGCCGATAAGCCGCTTATTGCCGAACGGCTCGAGCGCACAAAACCACAAGTGGCGTATGCATTCAGTGAATACCGGCAATTGGTAACGGCTTGGAACGGCAGCCCAACTGCTGCTGAAGGCGCCTCAGCCGTCCGTCACTTTCGACCACGCCGCCAGCCAGACCGAAAACCGGCTGGGGCCGGCAGTTAGGGTACACCATGAACATTGCTATCTTGGGCGCCAGCGGCAAAGTCGGCAGACAAATTTTACAACGCCTTTATGAAGAGAATAAAATCGAAGGCTTGCGGCTCACGCTTATTGCCAGAAATACGGACAGGATCGAAGGCGCCATCCGCGATATTAAAAGCGCGCTGCCGCTTAGGATTCTGACCGGCGCGGCGCGACCAGCCACAATCAACGCAGACCTTTCATCTGATTATGCCGACCTCAAAAACGCGGACATGGTTGTGATGCTGGCCAGCGCATGGCCGACAACAGAACAAAAACGTAGATTTGCAGAAATCGACAATACAAACCGATTGGTTCAGTCCTATCTCAATCGCGAAATGGTTAGGGAAATCAGCAGTCAGATTGCTACCCACGCACCGAACGCCCTCACAATCATGGTGACCAACCAATCCGACATGATGACGATGACGGCGCGGGAAGTCCTGCCACCGCACAGGGTTTTAGGTTTTGGCGGCATTATCGATAGTTCACGTTTGCGATTGCTTTTGGGGAGAGAGGGCTTGACCGACAAAGGCCACATGATCGGCTATCACAATAACGACATGGTGCCGATGTTATCCAGCCTGCCTGCCGTTGATAAAGATACGTTAGATAAGATCACCAATGAAACCCGCGCCTATGGCGGAAATGTTCTGGCTCTGCAAAAAGATACTGCCTTTCCAACTTTAGATTCGGGATCGTCGGTGCTTCCCGGATACGGCATTTATACTGCAATTGCAGCCTTGACCGGACAAATTCCTCCCATCGAGGAATCTTTCAATACGGTGCTCACCGATCCGGCGGTGGCCACGAATTATGGTGTTCCATCAAACTCGGCCTTAAGTATTCCTATACGTCTTGAAAGGGGGGCTTACAGGCTTGTGTCCAGCCATTGCCTTACTCCGGCAGAACAAGCCCATATGGTCGGCGCTCAGGCGCGGTTAACCGAACAATACGAAATGCTTCTTTCCAGCGGAGCCAAAGCGGAACGCGGTCGCAGCATGTATCAGGAGCCAGCCCGTCCCGGGGCTGTCGCAGGATAAGGTGCACGATGGCATTTAATCTTCTTGTTCTCGCGTCGGATCAACAAACCGGAAGCAATTTTGCCAAGAGTTTGCAACTCAGCAGACAACCGCATGATGATTTTACCATTATCGGCACGACAACACATCCGGTACGGGCTCAGATTGCCGCGAACGATAAGACGGTTCTTTTGCCGGACAACATTTCAGGCGATCCGATTCAGACGCTGCGCTACGTTGAAAACAAACTGGACGTCAAAATAGGCCTTCTCTACGAAACCCGCAGCGGCAACCCTATGCTCGCCGTCTCGCGCAACCGCGACACCCTGCCCGTGTTTCTGCCTGCCAGCGAAACGGTGGAGATTTTCGAGGATAAATTTCAAACCTTCACGCATCTGGCCAGACAGGGTTTTCCCGTTCCGCAAACAAGGCTTGTCAACAACCCCGACGATGTGCGCCGCGCACTCAACGACATGCAAGCAGAGAATTTTTGGGTACGTGCAATTATGGGACAAGGCGGCACGGGAGCCTTTTCCTCGAAAGACCCTCAGGAAATTATTGGCACGATTAGTCAACAAGATGGCTGGGGCCGTTACGCTATATCCGAAAAGCTGCCTATTGACGCCGAGACCAGTTGGGAAGCACGGCTATCCGACGATTTTCATCCGGGTGAAATGATCAATTGGCTGGCGCTTTATGACGAAGGCCGTCTTGTCGCCGCGCAAACCCGCAAGCGGCTTTATTTCGAACATGGAGAACTAACGCCGAGCGGCGTCGGTTATTCGGGAGGCGTCATGTCGCTACAGCGGGATGACATTCATGAAATATGCGACAAGATGGTGCGGGCCTTCGGCCATGAACCGCACGGTGCACTGGGGGCCGATTTCGTGGTGGACAATCACGGCGAGCCCAAATTAACCGAGGTACAAGCTTGCCGATTCTACACGACGACTTATTTTTTAAGCATGATGGGGCTTAATTTCCCCCGTCTTTATCTCGACTGCGCACGCGGCCAATTCCCCGATATGGAGCAGCGCGTTAACCCGGTTCCTGCCGGGATGATATGGATTCAAAGGTTTGGAGCGGACGACACGTTGCGTCATAGAGATGAAATTCTTGATGGCATGGCGACGGGAATCGTTGAAAATGACGCCGCCTCCATCATCCACCGGCATATTTCAGAACCAACCAGAAGTGCTATATTAAGAACCTCGCATCCTGCGGGGTCAGTCAGGTCTCTCTAAGCTCAATTCCATCCTCAATCAATGATCGAGGCAAACTTTGCGTAAACCGCTTATCATATTCGACTGCGATGGCGTTCTGGTCGATAGCGAATATATTTTTTGCAGCATTGACGCCGAAGAATTGACGAAAGCCGGTTATCCGGTGACGACAGCCGAGTATATAAGACGGTTGTCGGGCAGAAGCTCAGAAAGCATTTACAACCTTATTGAGAATGAAACCGGCAAGAAGTTGACTGACGATTTCCGACAAGATGTCTGGGAGAAAATTCAGCGCGCCTATGCTGAGCGCCTGCAGCCTATGCCTGCGGTCGAAAACGTTTTGGCTGCAATAACGGATAAATGCGTCGCGTCTGGCGGCTCATTGCAGAAAATCAATCTTTCCCTGACACTCACCAAGCTGGACAGCTATTTCGCAGAACATCAAATATTCAGTGCGGCAATGGTGGACCGAGGCAAACCCGCTCCCGATCTCTTCCTGTTCGCCGCAAACCACATGGGCTTTGCCCCTGAGAACTGCATCGTTATTGAGGATAGCCTGCCTGGAGTGAAGGCAGGAAAAGCCGCCGGCATGAAAACCTTCGGCTTTGTCGGTGGCGATCATATTCTGGATAATCAACATGCGACGATGCTGAAAAACGCAGGTGCGGATTTGGTTTTCGACGATATGGATGATCTTGTACAGCTTATAAACTCGAATTGACGATATATAAAAGCTTGGAAATTTTGGCGTTTCTTTCGTGCCCTGTGGCGCCAATATATTGATTATGTTAGATTTGCTAATCTCGACATGGTAGGCATCAGAACTTCAACCCTTGTCGCGCGCAGCCTCGCACTTGATGCAGGGCGAAAAGGGGCGGCCCAGATTTATTAAATAGCCAAATGACCGCAACCATCCCCCAAAACCCCGCACACGAAGCCATGCTGCAGCAGGCCCTCCTGCATTATCAGGCGAAGCGTTGGGAGGCGGCGGAGACGTTGTACCGCGAGATTATGCGCGCCGATCCATGCCACGCAGATACCATCAACGAGCTGGGACGCACGCTCCTGAAACAGGGCAGGCTTGAAGAAGCGTCGCAACTGTTCCAGCGTCTGATTGCATTGAAACCAAACCTGGCGCTGCCTTACCGCAATCTCGGCATCACACTTTGCGGCATGGGGAAGCTTGAGGAAAGTTTTGCTTCCTTCAGGCGTCATGCCGAATTGAGTTATGGGCAATCCAAAACTCCGGCTACGCAAGACAATCCAATCCCGGCGCATAAAGACCTGCACGACCAGGAGCAAAGCGATTACCTCACAAACCTTGGCACGGCGCCACTCAACCATGCATTTCACATCGAAGGTGGCGCGCGCGTGGTCGGGCGCGCGGTTAATCCCGATGTAGCACCGGACGACATTGCCGCTGCGTGGCAAAACAAACGGCCTCGCATCGTGGTCATCGACAATTTCCTGAGCGATGAAGCTCTCGACGGGCTCCGGCGTTTTTGTTTGGGTTCGACGATCTGGCGTTTGACCTATACTGCCGGTTATCTCGGCGCCATGCCGGAGCACGGAATGGGCTCTCCCCTTTTGGCGCAGATCACGGATGAATTGCGCGCCACATATCCCGCCATTTTGCGCGCGCATCCATTGCAGCAATTCTGGGGATTCAAATATGACAGCCGGCAAAGCGGTATAGCGATTCACGCCGATTTTGCTGCTGTTAACGTCAATTTCTGGATCACGCCGGACGACGCCAATCTTGATCCCGCCAGCGGCGGCATGATTATTTGGGACCAGCCCACGCCCCAGGACTGGGATTTCGCAGCTTATAACGATGATGAAACTCTGGCACGGCGTTTTCTTTTGAAGTCTGGGGCGCGGCCTGTGACCGTACCCTATCGATCCAATCGGGTAGTGATTTTCGATTCCAGCCTTTTCCACGAAACCGACAGGCTGGCCTTCAAGCCGGGGTACGAAAATCGACGCATCAACATCACGCTGCTTTATGGCAGGCGCGAAGCAACCGGCTGAGTTGGCTGCCCGGCGGCGGAAACGGATTCGGCAAATTCCGCGCCGGAAACATCATCCGCCATGCAGTGTTCCAATGCCTGCATCGCTTCCTTGACCAGATTTTTGTTCTTCTGATTGTCGTTGACGAGGCTGGCGAAGAGATGCGCCAGGCCAGACGGGCTGTCTCTGTTGGCGGGTTCAACATTTAAATCTTCAGCGACGGCGTCCGCGCAGAAATTTTCAATCAGCCTGGCAATCGCGGTGGCGCGCTGCGCCTGCCGGTCGCGCGGCACGTCGCGGATAATCACGGCCAGAAAGCCAAGCGCCATGAAAATGATTTTGTGGTCGTTCCGGGTCATGAGATTCTCTTTCAATAATCAGGCGGCGAAATTGATGGCGTTCAGGGCGTCGAGCGCTTTTTGAAAACGCTCTTCCTCTTCCAGGTTAATAATTTCGCTGTTGATCTTGGCGAGTTTTTCAAACGACAACAGCAAATCATAAGCCATGATAGTGCCGTAACGTTCCACCAAATCGTGATAAGTGATGCGATCCACAATCCGCTCCTTGAGATAGGTTCGTATGATATAATTAAGCCGCGAGCCGTTGCTGATGCGCGGGGAGGTTAGCGTTCATCAACACGTTCCAGCGCGTTTCCAAAGGCAGAAGGACGCGCGAACGAATGCCTTCGACACGTTCAATACGCTCGACAATCGCCTGAACCCCATGCTCACCGTGGCGGGCGATATATGTGTTGAAATCGAGCATTGTGAAATTCCTTCATCTTTTCGTGACGACCAATGATGCGAATATACATATTGGTTACCAACAAATCAACTATAAATTTAGTTTCAAGACGACATAAGTTGCTTATAGAAAGTAATTGACTCGTACGCTCAAAAAATGATACCTGTTTTTAGCAACAACATACCATTTATCGTGTATGCAGTCGGCGTATTGTGGTTAACAGAAGTTTAATGTAATAAGAAATAATATTCATTACCAAGAGTATCGTTATGATAACAGGACGACAAATCCGCGCCGCCCGAGCCCTTCTGGAATGGGACGCCGAAGACCTGGCCGAAAAGGCCGAGCTGAGCCGCGACACGATTTTCAATATTGAAAATGGCAAAGTGCAGGCGCGTGAGACAACAACCGAACGTATCACCAAGATATTTGCTACATACGATATCGAATTTATTCCGGATGAAGGAGTAAAGAGAAAATCTGACAGCATCACAAAATTACAAGGAGTCAATGATTTCAGATCTTATATGGATCAGGTTTACGAAGCGGCCACGCAGCTATACTCAATCGACGGAACAAAACCGATTTGCATATGCAATTTAGACAACAGTCTCTTTCGCAAATACATGGGCGACTACCATGCCGTACATGTTGACCGCCTGAAAAAGATAAATGGATTGGAAATAAGGTCGCTTGCTGTGGAAGCCGATAAAAAGCATGTGCCGGGAGCTTCCTATCTCAAATATAGATATTTACCTGAATTGAAAGCCGTCATCGCTCCCTTTTATGTATTTGGTGATAAATTCGCGATTATCGATTTTGATGTTCCCGATCCGCCCAGAATTCTTTTGATACATTCACCAGCGCTGGCCCATTCATATAGAAATCAGTTCGATATTATGTGGAAAAATGCCTCAGATAAACCGCCAATATAATGGGATGATGATATGTCAAACGTGATTAAAACAAACCTCAAGATTAAACCCTCAATTTCAGACGCGCGAAATGCGCTTCATGAAGTTTATAGGAATGCTCGCGTCGTTCGATCCGGTAAACACTTCACGACTGTCAACGAACTTTGCGACCAGGTTCCCGCTCTTCGGCCGGAAATACTTAGAGCAGCAGTTAGCGAGGCGCTTGAATTCGGCACATTCGGCGCCAATAAAATTTTATCGGAAGAGGATAAAGGCGCAGCGATAGCTACCGCATTTTCGTTATCCGTCGAGCTGCCTTTGTGCATGGCACGCTGGTACCCTTACGATATTCCGGGTCAAATTAAAGTAGAGATCAAGAGCGAATATTTTTCCGGATCGCTCTACATGAACGGAATAGAACGCGGAGATAAAGTTCTTATCATCGAAGACACGTTAAGCACGGGCGGCACGATGATTGCCATGATTGAAGCCGTTATAAAAGCCGGCGCCGAAGTAGTTGGGGCCATCGCTGTCATTGAGAAAGTAGCCAACGAAGGGCATGACAATGTGTGGCTTAAGACAGGGATTGATGTCAAAACTTGCATAAAAATTGACGTGACAGAAGCCGGTGTAGAAATTTTGGAAGAATGACATTCAATGTAGTAGATGCGGACACACCAAAAATTATTCCTTCAATTGAGATGGCGGTGCCTTTGCTGCCGCCCACGCAATATCAAAAGCCTGTTGATATGAATTGGCAAGCGGCGCTGACTGCAACACCACGACATAAGGCGGGGTTGTGTGGACAAAGGAAATAAGCGCCAAACAATCACCAAAAGTATAGAATGCGGTTGGTGCGATGCTTGCATCCGGCTGCCATTTGTAAGTGTTATAGGGATACTTTGTCGCAAAATTACTTTTGTTAGCCAAAATGCGAAATGATTCAAAACCGCCGGAATTATACAAAGCTTGCATGCGTTGATAATGTCGCTCGTTGTTTTTGCGATATTTGGCAAACAACCTTTCATCGCTGACACTGAGGCAAATATCTCCGCCCTGCGCCTTAAGCCGCTCGTAAAAAAAATCTGTAAACTCTTCAAACCTTTCTTGCCCTACAAATATCTCGACACCGTCAGGTCGCCGCCGCAAACCATCGTTTTCCAAAAACTCAACACCATGCATCTGAAAAGCGCGAACAATACCCGCCACCGACTTCTCATGCGGCTGGACCGCGCCGGTTTCGATGCGGTGGATGGTGGGTTCGCTGACGCCGGAAAGCTCGGCGAGCTTGGCACGGGTCCAGTCGAGAAGCCCGCGCGCAGCGCGCAGTTGGGAAGCGGAGAGATGCTGGGCCATAGCGTTCTGATCGAAATCCTGTATTTAAATGCAAGTTATTATATCATATATGAAACTATTTGACAATTATTCGTTCACATACATGATGAAGCGATAAGACGGCTTTATTTCATTACACAACAACTAAAGCACAACAGGAAACACCATGAATAACTCCAGCATCGTCGTTGTCGATCTGATCACCACGGACACGGATAAAAGATTTGCCCCAGCGGGACGCATGGCGACCGCTATCATCGACATGACGCGGAAACAGGGCGGATGCCTGCCGCAGGATTTAAACGCGCACGGTTTTTCGCCGGATGAAGTCGCGCAACATTGGCGCATGGCGAAAGCCCTGGCAGACGTCGAAATGAAATTGATGCTCAGCAAGACAGAAAAATTAAAATCCGTTTTTGGGAGGCATTAATGTCGAAAATATCCGCGCTGAAAAAACCCGTCAAAACCGGGCGCGAAAAGTCCGCAAAAACACAGAAGAATTTTTATTCGGCGCACACCTGGCAATGCCGCCATTTGTCGGATTGGTCTGAAATCCTCGCTTATGCCGAGGCCAGCGGCGCGTGGGAAACCGTGATCCAGATTTACCCGACATCGGGCCATAGCGCCGAAACCATCGCCACCTTCGTCTGCGGCTTGATCAACGACAACCAGCGCGACAAATCTTTGCTGGAAGAAGCCATGGACGCCTTGCAGCAATGCCTTGAAACCGAACGCCTGACTTTCTCCTCCGAACAAATGGCGGAGCGTACCGTCGCGCGGATTCAGGCGCGGGTTTGCTGATTGAGATTGAATAAAGTTATGCTCGCCTTCGCTAAGGCTTCGGCGTGGCTCGCCGAGCCGTAGCGAACGCAGCAACCAATCCGCCTTCGCCCTTCGGGCTATGGCGCGACAGCCCTCGCTCACTTGCGTTCGCGAAGGCTGGTGGACCTGATCTCCTTAGAACCCCATGTTTACAGGCATTTACCCCTGTATCTTTGTATCATAATAACCATTGTATTTCAATAGGTAAGAGGTAAACTGTGTCCAGGCTGGTTGGCGGGCATCCCTCCACATGAATTTTGATTTGTGAGTCAATTTGTGGGTTTTACATGGCTAGACAGGTTGCAAAGCTCTCCCCCGTAGCAGTCAAGAATGCCAAGGCAAAAGGCTTGTATCCTGATGGTGGAAATCTCTATCTTCAGGTAACCACCAGCGGATCAAAGTCGTGGCTCTTCCGCTACATGCTTCATGGCAAAGCCAAAGCAATGGGCTTAGGCCCTACCCATACTATTTCATTGGCAGAGGCCAGAGGTTTGGCTGCTGATTGCCGCAAAAAGCTTTTGGAGGGGAATGACCCACTCTCCGTTCGCAAGGCTGGTAAGAATAAAGCCAAGTTGGATGCAGCGCGCAGCATGACCTTCAAGCAATGTGCAGAGGCTTATATTGAGGCGCATAGGGCTGGCTGGAAAAACGCCAAACATGCTTGGCAATGGAACAACTCTCTGACCAACTATGTTTATCCTGTCATGGGTAAATCGCCAGTACAGGATGTTGACTTGGCCTTGGTTATGAAGGCGCTGGAACCCATCTGGAAACCCATCACCGAAACAGCCACGAGAGTTCGAGGACGCATTGAATCCATCTTGGATTGGGCCACGGTGCGCCAATACAGGCAGGGTGAAAATCCCGCCCGATGGAAGGGACATCTGGAAAACCTCCTGCCCCGCCCATCAAAAGTTCAAAAAATCCAACACTATCCCGCGCTACCCCACGCCGAAATTAAAGCGTTCCTGACCAAGCTCAACAAAAACCACCCTGGCACTGCCGCCAAAGCACTTAAACTACTGATCCTGACTGCTACGCGATCCAGCGAAGTCAGGGGCGCCAAATGGCAGGAATTTGATCTCAGGAAGGCTATTTGGGTCGTACCGGCTGAGCGTATTAAAATGGGCAAAGAACATCGCATTCCACTGTCTAAAGAAGCCCTGAATATACTGCGCCCACTTTACCAAGCCCATCAAGAGGCAAAGGGTAGTGGCCCTGATAAACTGGTCTTTGAAGGCCGGAGCAAAGGCAAACCCTTGTCTGATATGTCCCTCCTCATGCTTCTGCGGCGCATGAAACGCGCCGACCTTACCGTTCATGGCTTCCGCTCCACATTCCGCGACTGGACGGCCGAGAATACAAATTATGCCCGTGAGGTAGCGGAAGCTGCCCTCTCCCACGCCATCGAGAACAAGGTTGAAGCCGCCTACCGCCGCAGTGACCTGTTCGACAAACGGAAGTTGATGATGGAGGAATGGGCAAAGTATTGTACCACTCGCTGAGAGCATAAACGTTGAGACTAGAGGCACCAGACCAGTGAACAACCCATGACCACTAAGCAAAAACAATCTCAAACAGAAGCTCGGATGGATCGGTCAGCATTGATTTATGCAGATGTAGATTTTTTCTCTATCGATTGGTTAAACGAGATTGAAAAAAAGTGTGGGGAAAAATTTGTTATTTCATCGAATGATAGAAGGCGCGTCTTAAGAACAGTTGTCGGTCGCCTAAACGGACTCATGCATGCCTATTTATACTTCGAACTTTATCGTCGTTCAGGCGTGAGTAAATATCGAGAGAGCAAGCCTTCAGGGCAAATCTCAAGTTTGAAAAATTTAAAACAGATGGTGACAGAGGCAAAGTTCACTACCCAGAGTTTGCTTAATCAATTGCTGGTGTTAACCGATCAAAATCGCATTCGTTTTTTATATAGTGTTTTTGCAATCAAATCCGAAAGAGGATTTAGGCAAACACTGCGTGACACCAAGTCCATTTACAAACGACTTCTAATACTCAATTGGCATTTGGATAAATTCCTGTGTTCTCTGAACAAAAGAAAAGACATCTCGAAAATGGCCTCTCTTCTTAATCAGACACATCTGTTTAGAGAATTAATTCCCATCTATCGTAAACTATATGGCCGAGCTCCAACCAAATCACCAATTGGCAGTCGTTCCGCCCCACCATCGCAAAAGTTCTTCCAATGCGTCTCCGAAAAAATGGAAGTCCCATTCTCTAAACAAGCATACCGAAAATTCTTGGAGCGCAGAAAATCGAAGAAGCACCCCAAGAGCTGAAGTATAAACTTATCCAGCTACGACATTGAAGAATTTATAGAGTCTCGCGGTCGCACCCCCCTTGTTGACAATAGTCAGATAACGTTAACACCAACAAGGGGAGCATTATGATGTCGAAGAAAAAACGCGCTTGGAAGAATGCGGAAACCTATAGAAATAAAATAAGGAAAAAAGAACGTCAAAAAGAAACCTTCAAAATCGAAGAGCAGTACCTCGAAATTATTAATGGTGCTGAAAAAATTAAAAGCGAATTCGCAGAAACGAGACAAAAACGAAGTGAAGTCCTCGAGCGGTTGTATGAAAGTGGATACGCCTTACTGCACCGCGCCAATCAAAAGGGGGATAGCAACAAGGTTATGAAGGCACTTGCGTATAAGGCAAAAATTGCGATTAGAAAAAATACAGTCTTAGCCACAATCATCGTAAAAGCATTTATGCAGGATGAGGAAAACAGATCTCTTGTCTGTCGATATTCAAATGCGATGCGCGCAATGTATAACGAAAAAATTGAACCTCAAAATGCTCTCGAGAAACTTCGGGAGGGCGGTGGCTATGCGGACTGGTCGATGCGTTGCTCCGAAAACAACGGTGAAGGCCGACGACCGACGCCACGGAAGCTACGACCAGCACTTCGTCTGAGTAAGACCGTTCTTAATGAACTGCCCGAAGAAGAGGTGGATGGAATCTTCTTCGGCTCGATCGACGAAGACGGCTGCGGCGAGATCACCGCGTGGGGACAGCTTTCGGAGAAAAAACTGGAAGCGATTAAGGGTTGGGTACGGGCAATTAGTTCCAAGAAAAAGGACAGCGAAGAAACGGGCGCACAAGATGACCCGTTCGTCCTCGATGACTGAAAGACATAGTTCTAAAGGTCAATGCCGCCGAAGAACACCAACACACTTCGCCGGCATTGGCTGGTTGCCGTCAGGAGCGACGATTTGCTTACTGAGTAAACAATCTTTCAGGGGCGTTTCGCGAAATAATGATCGCTTAATTCCACAATCAATTTTTCAACTTTGAATAGGAACAAACAATGACTAACGAACAGAATATCACCATCAAAAACGTAACAAGAGTTGGCAATTTGTCTTACTCAGTAACCCAGGCTGCCAAGAAAACATCCATCGGCAGAAACAGTCTTTACGAAGCCCTGAATGACGGAAACTTATTAGGAAGGAAGTATAATAACCGCACCGTTATTTTGCACGACGACCTGATCGAATTTTTGAAATCATTGCCGTTATATGAACCCAAAAAATGTAAATAATAGCAGTCCAATTATTTCCCTCAGAGCATATCAATTAACCGCAAAGAAAGATCAAAATATGATTATCCACGAACACAAGACCGCGCCACAAACCTACCCCCAAGCCCCCGCCAACAGAAGCTTCGCAAAGGGATTTTGCTGGTATCCGCTGGGCTTCAATGGCAGATGCAAGGAAGCAATTTGGCTGAAAAAGAGGCTGAAAGAAAGCAAGTGTGAATTTGAGACGGAAGCGCAAACCGTAGAGCGCAGAGAAAAGACTATCAGAGCGCTTAAACGTTGCCATGTGTCCTTAAATCTCGATTCTGCGGCCGTTAAACGCCTTACCAAAAAGCTTGAACGCTGTGATTGGCCAAATGATCCTTGCTGTTCGATGGCCTGCGATGTTTGCATGATGGATTTACGTCTGTGGCATGGAACTCAAGTTGAAAAAATACTCAGGTGCCACGATCTATCTAACATCAAGTGGGTAACCATCATTCCTCCATATGAAAAACATAAATTGGGAAAGTTGGCTGAATTTGATTGTGCAGAGTATACTCGCTATATGCGGCGCAGATTAAAAGAGCTTATTCCGGACGCTGTAGTTTTAGGCGGCGCAGACTTTTCTTTTAACGTGGATGGAGCGAGCGATGGCGCCAAATATTGGCAACCCCACGCGCATCTTATTGTTGTCGGCTACACTGATAAGGACGAACTAAAAGTCAGACTAAGACCATTTTATAACGCACCTCAAAAGAAACCCAAAGATGGGTCTGTATCTCAAAAACCTTCCAAGGCCTTCCTGTGCAAGGTTATGGACGTTGATAACATATGTGGACTTATTACCTACTCCCTGAAGAGTCAGTACAAGCGCAAGTTTAAAAAAGCTAATACTATTACCAATACAAAGCCTCGCGATGGCCTGACTTTTGAAATGCGCGCCGAACTTGCATTATATCTTAATCGGCTTGAGTATGATGATAGAATGATTTTCAGGCATGTATCTCGTCGTGAGAATAAAGATAGGCTTGTTTGTAAGAAAAAATTTGTGACGTGCTCAAAATTTTAGCACTGCACATAAGGGAAAGGGGGAGGATATTTCGGCAATTTGTGCGTCTTTACATGCTCTAAAAATCAATGTTTTTTCTCCCCCCTTTTCCTACCCTGACTCTTTCATTTTAACCCCTGCCAATAGCTCCCTTCAGGCCAAATTTAGGGCTTAAACCTAGGGTAACAGCCCCCTCCCCATGAAAGCTTCCCAGGAAGCAAAATTCAGGCCTTGGCAGGGGTCTAAAAAGACCTGTCTACTCCCCCCTCTTTTTTTTCTGCCTTTACTATCTAATACCCATTTAAGGCTGATTGTCACTGATCTGCAGGGGTATATACAATTTCCATCAATGAAGCTTTGTTCTAAAGATGACTAAGCACCACGCCTGGCGCCTTGAGACGCGTATCAGCTGGCATCAAAGGCATGCAGCTGTTGAAGCATAATCAGAGGGTGAAAATGAGGGTGTAATCGATAATAACCCCATTCAGATAGGTGGGAAGGCACATTAAAGAGGTTTATAGATAATAATGGATGCATACACTACATCCTGATAGGTGAACTAAAGCGATAGAGCGCTTCACAACCTTCTATGATTGGAGGATTTGTTTGTGTTTTTAAACACTCACTGACCCCTCTCAGTTTTGGCAAGACTTACTGAATCCCAATAGTATAGAATCTATTCCCGACAGGAATCCCTTCTTGATTCGGGTACATCGATGGCAAACAAAACTAAGATTGAGTGGACTGAACACACCTGGAATCCCACCACAGGTTGTACAAAGATATCGCCTGGATGCAAAAATTGTTACGCTGAAGTTTTGGCGCGGCGACTAAAGGCAATGGGGGCAAACGGTTATGACAATGGCTTTAAACTCTCCATTATGGATGATCGCTTAGAGCAGCCACTTAATCGTAAAAAGCCGACTACATATTTTGTAAACTCAATGAGCGACTTATTCCATGAAGATATCAAGGATCATTTTCTCGATAAGGTTTTTGACATAATCCGGCAGACACCTCATCACACCTACCAAATTCTAACCAAAAGGGCAGAGCGCCTACCCAAATACTTTGGCAGAAAAAAACTACCGGAGAACGTTTGGCTAGGCGTATCAGTTGAAGATAAAAAATATGGAATTCCACGTATTGATTTCCTGCGCCGCATAAATGCCCATGTTCGTTTTTTATCTGTAGAGCCCCTTTTAGAAGATCTGGGTGAAGTTAACTTAGACAAAATACACTGGGTGATTGTGGGCGGTGAAAGTGGTCCAAAAGCACGGCCCATGAAGTCAGAGTGGGTGGAGAATATTCGTATTCAATGTGAAGAGCAGGATATTGCTTTCTTCTTCAAGCAATGGGGGGGGTGGGGGGCTGATGGCAAGAAGCGCTCGAAAGCAAGCAACGGACGTAAATTTAAAGGCCGGACATGGAATGAAATGCCAGAGCTAGTAAATCAAGCCATATGACGGGAGTAGGCTCATGGCCAAGGTAATCAATAAATATAAATGGGCTGAGGGCGCTAAGCTTGATGAGCACAGCAAAAAGAAACACAAGATATTAAAAGAGTATTTCACAGAATATTTAAAAACACGTTGCATCCTTCCACAACAAGAAAAATTTAGATTAGCAATAATTGACGGTTTTTCTGGAGCGGGCATTTACGAATGCGGAAGTTATGGATCGCCACTTTTATTTGTTCAAACTTTAAAAGATGCATTAAACGAAATCAACATAGGCCGCACCGCACAAGGCCTCCGATTAATGGATATAGAGTGCACCTTCATATTTAATGATAAAAACAAGCCTGCAATGGAACAGCTGAAAAAGAATGTGGCCCCGCTTCATGCCGAAATAAACCAGAATGAAAAGCATTTGCATATTCGGTTCGAGTATTTTTCAAAGAAATTTGATCAGGTATTTCCAGAGATCAAAAGAATGTTGCAGACCCTTAAATACGGAAATGTCATTTTTAATCTAGATCAGTGCGGTCATTCGCTTGTTAATCCGGAGGTCATCAGAGAGATAATGCGGTCATGGGGATCTGCAGAGGTTTTCCTGACGTTTTTGATTGGGCCCCTATTAACTTATCTCTCAACAAATCAAGATAACGACAAAGTATTGGCAAAAATGCCAGATGTACAAAAGAAAGTATTTTCTCTCTTGAGTGGGGATGCTGGAAAGCTACTAAGCAAAGAAGAATATTTGGGGTACGCAGAAAAATTTGTATACGATTATCTCAAGGCATGCGCTCCTTACGTTAGCCCCTTCTCAATTAATAATCCTGATGGTTGGCGCTATTGGTTCATGCATTTTGCAAACTCCCCACGAGCGCGGCAAGTTTACAATAATGTGCAGCACGCCAATAGTTCTCTCCAAGCCCATTTTGGTCGATCCGGACTTCATATGCTTTCATATGATCCAAAACATGAGGGGCAGCTGTATCTTTTCGATAGCAGTTCTAGAGAGCGCGCCAAGAAAGATTTATACGATGATATACCAAGATTGATTTCACAACACGGTGATGCTCTTACAGTCGAGGAATTTTATTCCATTTCGTATAGCGAAACGGCAGCACATAGCGACGACATTCACGAGATGATCATAGAAAATCCAGATGTTGAAGTTATAACGCCCAAAAATCACGAGCGCCGTAAGGCCAATACAATCAAGCCGACAGACATATTAAAAATAAAAGATCAAAAAAGCATGTTCCCCTTATTTAAAAAATCAAAAAGATAGCTGGGGTTGCTATAATAGCTATAGATGCTCAATTTCCACATCGTGCCATTTATCTTTTAGGTATTCTGCTACGAGACGACGGTGGCAATGATGTGGCTTATCTTCGCTGCACAATAAGCAACCACCGTCTAATTGGGTGCGATCAAGGGTTTCTATTTTTCTTGTCGCCATAAGATTAAGAAATTTCTCTGCATAGGCCACCCATGAACCTTTCGACTTTTTATATTCGTCAAGCATGTCTTTAGTAGGTGCAAGAATGGGGAGGCATTCATAATTAATACCACATATGGTTTTTGAAAAATAACGCAAGTCGTCTTTTTTAGCAAAGCCCGCGAGTTGGGAGACGTTATTTAAGCGTACATCTACTAGCTTCTTAACTCGAGCTTTCGACAATCGTGAGAAAAAATTCTCCGCCGTTGTTTGTGTGAAGCCAATTGTAAAGAGTTTCATTGCGATAGTTCTTCTGACTCTGACCGTTGTTCCATGTAAGCAATTTCCTTTGCTTGCTGCGCGTAAGCGAGTTTCACTCTATTTTCTTTGGGATCGTAAAAATCCTCTTCAAGTGGAATTCTGAATTTAGTAAACAACCTCTCAATAGCATGATCATGCGTTTCGATTTTACCATCTGCGAGAATATGTTTGATTTCTATCCCCGTTTCACTAAGCGCTTTCGCTACCAATATAGTGCGGTGGCAATCAAGGGGTTCTTTCTCTGCACACATTAATGCAATTACATGCTGTTGAGCGCCTTCTCTTAAACGCTCAATCCCTTTTTTAAATAACTCAGTTTGAGCCAAAAGGTCATATTGAACTTGGCCGTTTTTATAACAACTCTGGTTTTCCGAGCGTGCACCAAGTTCTTTCCCGAGATATACATACTTGATGTTTTGTTCCCGCAATTTTTCTTTTATAAATTCGCGATTGAATTGTGGGTTTTGCCGACTATATGGAGCCGAGCGAACATCACTTACAACAGTCACTGGAGCAACTTTTAGCAAGTCAATAAACTTCTCTATTGAGTGAGTGGAGTGGCCAACAGTATATACAACATTAGGCATTATTTTGACCTATTCTGTCTGGTGTAATCACGCTAGCAACAAGCTTAATTGCATGACCGCCTATCAGTTCTGATAAACTTATGCAAAGCCGTGATTTAGGAATTTGATAAAGGCCATCATTGCCTGCAAGGTATTTTGCCTCAATCCAAGGATCTGTAACAACAAAATTATATTGTGCATCATTATACGTGAAAATTGCTCGCACTCTTCTTTCTGTACCACCGCCCCATTTTGGTTCAGTCACAACCTTTAAGGAAAGTGTTTGTGGGCTTATTAAATAAAGGGAGTTCTGTAAATCGTTGGCCAGTTCTTCACTGACTTTGTCGTTTAATCCGCGGCGACTTGAATTGCCGTTAATCCACAATGGTCCGTTCAAGTTATCCGTTGCATCCACCACCTGTGGCCACGTAGCCTGTCCAACCTTGGTCCAATAAAATTGGTCATCAATGATATAATTCTCACTATGATAAAAATGAGGGTTTGGTTTAACCATCACTATGTTTATTATATCCAACAAACACGATGGTTGGTTATCTTGGTACACCATATCGAGATTTGAGATTTCATGGCTGTCTCGTGCACTGACAGGGCGTATCCATCTGCCTAACTTACTGTTCAAACATTCCTTACCAGCTACGCATCTTCCCGAAGGTCTGCGAGAGTGCGCCAAGCAAAGAATACTCTTTGTATGTTGATCTATATGGGCCATTCATCAAGAATTATGAAATCTATTGCGAGAAGTGCAAGCCAAATTATTTTGCCCACAACCTATTGTACTTATTATGCCTTGAAGCGGTCGGTTCGATGGTTCATTAGAGAGTTATGAATATAGCAGTTCGTTACTAAAGAATGTCGAGATCAAGGTCTAACGTCTTGATGATATATAGGTTAGATTTGATGTTGCCAATTCTTAAAATTATTGGTCCGATAACCCTTAAACCTTAATTTCAATCAATTCTCGAAGGCAGTCGGCAATGACAAAAACGAAACAAGAAATTCTGGATGAGTTTGCGGTTTTTTCTCTGAATATGGAAGGTATAGGTCAGTGGCTTTCAAAAGAGTCTAATCTCGACATATTCGCGCGTCTCGCGGAAATTGAGTCAAATCCCTTATCTGCTGTACAGTTGAACCAACTTCTTGTGTTGGGACATGAAGCTCCTTTAGGTGATGCATTCTTTCGCTATTATTGGCTTAAAGAACCGATCCAGCATCCATACGATGTTAAGGCGGTCCCCGGATATTCTGAAGCATGGAGAAATTCAGAGGGCATTGTTTCGCTAAGCCACCTTAAATGGGGAATGTATCGGTTCTACGTTGATGCAATGCTATGCTTTGGAAACATAAGAACAGCACTCCGTTCGTTACGAGACCTTTCCTATGCTGAGCTAGAGAATTTCTTTATATCAAATCGATTTGATACAGAGGCGATTAAACGGCGCGGTCCAGCCTTACCGCTAAAACAAATCGCCAAGGATAATCGTTATCTAATTTCGGAAATGGCCTGCAAGTCATATGGGGATAATGTATCTAGTGACTTGCGGAATATGCTGGTAGAATCTTATAAGGCACACTCAGCAGCAGGTAATGCCTCTCCAACATTCCGACAACTAATTGAAAACCAATCTCCTAACGCAGATAAAAGTCGACAGTCAGAGTTTATGTTCTCCGCGGATGAGGTTCTAGATGAACAAGTAACATCAGAACAGGATTTAATATCCAGGTTTGGGCGCATCGCTAAAAAATTTGATGACGCGAGAACATCAGCACTTGCTAATACAAGCTATTATTTATCGATGGTGAATGACCTGGATGTCTATGTCGCTACAAGCATGCGAGGCCGTGAAGACTTTAGAAAAATGGCTGACACTTGTGAGAAAATATTCTCCGATTCCAGATTAAAAGCTTTAAACTTAAGATATTTTGATCCCACCCTAAGCGCTGCCGCCGGGCACGAAGACAAAGGCCTTATTGAATGTCTAATGGTCAAATGTGCAAAGGTCTTAGTTTACTGCGCTGGTGAGAAAGATAGTTATGGGAAGGATGCTGAAGCTGCCATGGCTTTAAGCTTAGGGAAGCCGGTCATCTTTCTTTGTGACCATGAACAAAGACGTAGATTCTATCGTGACATACATCCGTTAAGCCGACTGATAGAATTTGAAACAGGAATTGCGGTCGGAGCCATGGTGACAGATAAAACTGAAGATGTGTCAGAACTGCTCTTCCGAATATTCGAAAACCAAATGCTGTATTCTCTCGAACAATCAAAGCCACGTGCTCTACGGCTTAAAGAAAATCTGACGGGATCAGTTGTGCGCGTTATGACCGGCGATCGCCTTTTGGCGGAAACCTTCTGGAATCACTACCACAAAAATAGAAGTGGCAGGCGCATTCGGGGCAACGGACATCCCTGGGCAGGCTGACTAAAAAGTAGTGAGGGGTTTTCCCGCATGACGCGCTCCTCGTGCTGCCACTTTTAATGATGGTGCTACCCAATAGAATTTTTAGCCCACTTGAGGAGGCGCTAGCTTTTTTGGATTGGGCTGTTGTGAATTGCCTTTTGTAGTCTTCTGTTCTTCGAGAAAATCATCTACGGCCACTTTTGCCAGAAATTTTATAAGCGGGTGAACTTCTGGATGTGGCTTAATAAGCTTGCCAATCGTCATAATGATCCTCGTTCCATTTTCCCTAAAACTCCGAATAAGCCTTCGGTCAACAACCGGGGATCGAAGCACATATAGAGTTGAAAGGATATCCCCCCAATGATCGTGTCCTTGAAAGGGCCAGATTTTCTGGGATTATAACTTGGCCTCCCCTACGAAAATCGCACGTGAAGTATAGTTCGACATGACTTAAGCACAGCCAAGCAGTTCAAGAGCCGGGAGAAAGACGCAAAATCGTTCAACGTAAGTCTGGCGAACTGAGACTCGATAATTACATATGTCAAACAGCGATGAGCAACACCCAGCAGGAATGTCACTCAAGAGGAGGTAAGGGGATTGGGCTATTCACGGCTCGAAACTTTTCATACAAATGCTTTGCTCTTTCAAGTCGCCCATCTCTAGCTTTTTCAGATTTGCGATTTTCAGTTTCTTGCCAAGGATTACCTTCTCCTTGTGAACCAAGGAATGCAGCTGTGATGGCAAGTTCAAGTTCGATGGGATCTGCGTCTACAGCAAGTTGAACCAAGATTTTTTGGGGAGACGAGGGCGGGAGAACAGAAGCTACGTCAGTCGTATAGACAGAGTAAGTGCCTCCCCAGCTAGCAGAACATTCTTCTTCATTCAGGAGGCCAATCAAGTAAGCATCGCGAATGGCATGTGTTAGCTCTTCACTGTAGGGGCCATAGTGATGGTATTCAAATGAAAATCCATACCCCACGCCGGCAAGTTCCATGAGGCATGCTATTTTTTGCAAGCGCGTACGTCCAACAATTTTTCCCCCTGCATCACGAATAATGTCAGCTGCTTTTTCTATCGGTCGTTTATTTTGGGCTGTTTGTGACATTTGGCGCCTCCTCTTTGATGGTCTTTTCAAGGAATGCTTTCGCTTCCAAGTCTTCGTCTGCCATATACACACGGAAAACACGGAAAGGGTCTATCGCTCTGACCACTTTTGACCGCTCATTCAAATCAACCAACTGTCCACTTTCAGTTTGGATTCGAATTTGATTTAACAACCCTTTTGACTCATCAAACTTTTTGTAAGGCGACCGCTCAGTTTCATCAGTGAGGATACGCGGCGTGTCAGCATTCTTTTCTGACAGCCATGCCGCTATTTTTTCTCGCACAGAGATACATGCTTTTTCCACGATTAAATCCCTGTCATTTTCGGCAACTGATTCGACCAAAGATACTATGCGCTCACGAACGTTTAAAGATTTATAAAGGTTTCGATCCCGTAATCTTGTGGCCAAATTCGATATAGCTTTATCAGTAGCCTCCGCCATTTGAGGGATAGCTCCCCACATGACGGTATCGTCGAGCGACAGGACATTTTCTATACTGTCAGCGGCCATAGAAAATTTTGCAATGGGATGAGTGATGGCCAGACCTGTGCTGGCAATTTTTCCATCCTGAATTAATTGGATCACTCTACAGAGCAACTCAGTGAAAATTTTCTCAGCGCCACGGGTAGTCTTATGAAAGTAAACTGTGGGATACAGTTGAAAAAGACCGAGCACATAAGTTTCTGCAGCATAAATTGCTTTAGGACCTAAAACGAAAGTATCAATACTTCCTAGACTCTTCTCATCGACGCCGGTATTCACTGTGCCAACTTTCAGGTTGGCTATTAGCCATTTGAAGTCAATCATTCCATGCTGGGTGCCTGACATAAGACGATCACGCTGCATATAATCAAGCCGATCTGCATCAAACTGGCTTGACACTACAGCGCCGTATATATTCGTCGGCCCACTGTTGCCAATTATATTTGCTACATCATTCGCAAACCCACTACCTAAAGTGTTTAACGCAACAGCAACCTCACTATTACGTATTAAGGCATCACTTACACTTTCATGTTTAGCCATTTTTAGCTTTAGCCGTTTACCGACATACTCAAAGGCATGACTAAATGGTCCATGACCAAGGTCATGAACTAACGCAGCAGCTAAAGCTAACTCTGCACGGCTGTTTCTATATTGTGAACCCAGATGTTCCTTGACAACCTTCATCAAAAGACGGGCCGTATGAAAAACACCCACGCTATGTGCAAATCTCGAATGTGTTGCGCCAGGATAAACCAGATCAGAAAAGCCAAGCTGTTTAATTCGGCGCAGCCTCTGAAACGGCCGCGTCTGTATAACGCTCCACATAGCGTTTTCAAATTCGTCTGGGCGAAACTCAATTAAGTTATGGAGAGGGTCGCGGATGCGTTGCGGAGTAAACATGCTATGTTCTTACTTTGTTCTTTGTCGGCGGTCAATCATTACGCATGTCTATATATGGTATATAAGGCGGTTTCAGAAGGCTTATTTTGAATAGCAAAGGCTATCGCAATTCAATCACACGACCGTAGTTAGCAATTGCTCTATAATATAATCTCACCTTGTCACACGAGTTGCATACACTGATCGCCAAACCCAATAGGTTCGTGTTCGCTCATAGGTACGCATGCAGGCAACCAATCCCATCAAATTCTACGCTTTTCTTGATCGCATAGACACGACATCAAAAGGACAATCCCGGTCACCCGAGCGGCTGCGCACAAACTTCATCTTTGATACAATTCCTGCGGATAGCTTTGATAATGGCATTTTAGATGGCCAAGAGGCCATGCCTCTCATTAGAGTCATGACAACTAAGCGCATGTTTACAGAAATGGTTGCAAATAAGACTTCCACCTGGGAACCCAAGGAAGGTGATTGGTATTTAATCGAGATTCAATCCCAAGAAGGCGGCCCAAGAGTCTGGCAAGCCAAAACTAACCATGCGTCTGGTGAATTCGAAGAACAAGTTGGATCAACGCGATTGACAGAAATAAGTCTCTTGCCAGACGGGACTTTAAAAGGAAAATCCTCGAATGCTCGATTTATGAAAATCGGAAAAAAGTTGAGAAAAAGCTATGTGGTGCATGGAACAAAATTAGATACCAATCAAAATATGCCGCAATCTATAAAAGTTTTAAGCAAGAGAAGGCTTTCCGCAATTAAAGCATTGGATGTTGGGCAAGCAAGTATGGTTGCTCTGTTTCAAGGAAATGAAGTGGTTGCGTTTTACGATGTGGGGTGGCCGTTACCATTCAACAAATCTTCGCCCCCCTCTCCTCCAGACATTGATAGCTTTACACTTTCTGAAGATTGTGTAGTTATCTTGTCCCATTGGGATTACGATCACTACAGTCGGGCGCGAATTGATGAGCGCTTGCGAAATCTGATGTGGGTTGCTCCTGAAGGTATAGTTGGCCCTAATACCCATAAATTTATAAAATCTCTTGGAAGAAATTTATATGTAGCTTCGCCGAAACGCGGCTTTCCCCTCAATTTAGGCTGTTTTTGTTTTGAATGGGCAAACGGAACCGACAGAAACAATTCTGGGCTAGTTGTGCATCTTGTGATTGGGAAAAGTAAAATTCTTTTAACTGGTGATGCATCCTATGACCATATCGCAGCACATTTAAAAACCGATCTTACTGCGCTTACAATTCCCCATCATGCTTCTGAAACCGGACACTTTATAGCATCAATACCACCTCCCCTAAAAAGCACAGAAGGCAAGGCAGTCATTTGCGCCGGTCACAATAACAGATACGGACATCCATCCTCAACAGTCCTAACTGACCATGAGACAAAGAAATGGAATGTAGAAATTACAGGAGATAATGGCACTGGAAAGCGCGGAAGTAGGTTTTTGTATCCTTAATACCGATGTCGTTCCGTTGCCCACGTGTGTGCAGTCTTATTTTATTATGAATTTCAGCGACTATTGAGACTATCACAGCGCAGCAGAAAGATACTGGAGATACAAATTCGGTGCAGTTTGCCATTTTGAGGTTTATCGGCAATGCAGATTTTGCTGACAGCAAAAGATTTAAGGTTATTGCTATCAGCAAGCATCAAAGATTTGCTGGTAACTTTCTGCACCACTGTCCAATGGTCATGCTTGCCTTCAGTGCCAAGAATGACCGAGCCACCCCGTGATCGATGCGTGGAGATTAACGTCAGCACCGGTCCCAAGTTTTGGGTAGGACGGTTATGAAATGGCTTCTGCCAATCCAACTTCAACCCCATGTTGGCGCGCAAATGGACCTTGGCGGTATGAAGTAGAGCCGAGATCATCTGCGTGGACAAACCTTCCTGAAGAGCAAAGACCACGCTCTGTTTGTGTTCCAGCGTCTGAATGAAACTGTAATACAGCCCCAAACAGGATTCAGCCGAGGCGAGCCTGTTATCACCAACAGCCAGTCGAATGGCATTAATAACTGCATAGAGGCCACAGGTGCAATCCAGCGCCCCTTGTTGAAAAGGTTCCATGCTGACCCTCCTTTAATATTCAGAAGCCAGAAGGATGGTCAGAACTCGCGTCGTGACCTCAGGATCGGCAGGGTCAGGGGAGCCACGGCAGTATTCTTTGTCGTAGTAGTCGATCTTCCAGAAGATTTTCTCACCGCCGCAGGTAAAAGCGCCGAAGTCGTGTTCCTTGTGAGGGTCATTGTCCTCGCTAAAATCATCAAACTCCTGAACGAGCTTGAAGGCCATAAACCAAAGGTCGATCCTCAGATTCAGAAAGCCGTCAGTCATCATAACCCTGCCGCCATTCATCGTTCGCCGCAGATCGTCATTCAAAGTTCGGATACGTTCGGCGCGCGCTCCGTCATCATCAAGCTGCATCGCTTTCGGTTCGAGTACAGGTTCTTGGTTTTCTGGCTCATCAGACATAGCTTTCTCCTTTGGGCTTTGGACATGGGGTATCCTTCTGCCGAAGCCCTTTGCGGCAGATAGAATGGGTTGGATTGGGTTTTTGGATATGGTCGGCGACAACGGTGATTTAGTTTGTCGCAGGAAGGAATAGAGACTTATCGTTTCACTCGGTATTTGGCTGCCCAGACATCAAGATTGAGCGTTTTCCAAGGGGCTTCAGCCAGAAGCCAAACTCTCCCCTCGGGCATGAAAGCAGGGCGTTTCCGGATGGACATTTGCGCTACCGCCGTCACCGGAGCGTGAAGAATCTGGCCATCCGGCAGTTTGGCAGCGATGCTGATATGCACATGGGACGGGACACCTTCTAAAAGCTCTGTCAGTTCATCGATAGTCATGTTCTTGGCTCCTTTTATCACTTCAGTTAATGCTGCAAGTTTTATTCAAGGCAATGCGATGCCCTTCACAAAGGCACACACCATCCCCTTCCAGTTCCTTGCAGGAATAAACCGGAGCGAAGTTGTGATTGATGTGTTGGAGGGAAATAGTCAGAAAAGTAGATGGATTTCCATTTGCTTCAGCTTGGACTCACACACAGCACACATTGAATGGCCGCTGGAGAGATTTACTGTTCTCCTTGTGGAATGTTAGTCCATGCCGAATTCAGTTCAAACGTTCCCAGCTTCCCGACACCTGTCATATAGCCCAGAGTCCTTGTCACTCTGCCATTTTGACTGATGCGCTCGGTAACTGTCATCGGTTCCCCATAGATGAAGTTTATGGAAGAGGAACATATCCTGTAATCAGATCCGGCCTTATCTTCCTTTAATGAAGCGATAACAGATGGGGATTTTAATACGTCTGATGTCTTCATTCCCACCTGAGCCAAAAACCCAACGGCCGTCTTAACGGCGTATCTGAGTTCTTTAGAATCACAAGGAAGCAACTGGTTTACCGCAGATTGTGCGAATGCCAAATCGGCGCCAGCACTTCCAAACAGCGAGGTCACTGCAAGCGTCATGTGGATGACAGTGCGTGATATTTTTTTCATGGCATTTATCTTTCATACGAAGTGGAATGGAGGGATTTATTCAAGTAAGAGCCAACCCCCACTTGCCTTTGGCTAAACGGACAACATCGCTATCCGGTTCAGAAAATACCCAGCCCCGCTCAAGATAGTTTTTGGCCGTGATCTCATTGCCCTTGATGCCAAGCCATATTTCCAGGCCGAGGAACACGAAGAATAGGATAATCGGAACCTGTAACAGGCCAATCACACTGCAAATAAAGTTCATCGCGAATAGGCCAAGAAACAAAAAGCCAAGGCCATTGAGCTTTCTTGAAAACAAGGGAAGTCCCAAAATCGGAGACCAGAGAAAGAGGATCCAACTCCAGCCAATCTTCACTTGCTTAAGTTCTCCGGTCTTGGGGTTTTTAAAAGTCACTTGCATGGCAGTCTCCTAGTGATTGAACAAAAAAGTGGTTGTCGGGGAACCACACCCCATAAATCAGCACATAGCCGGAGTCCTATTCATAGTTTTCATAGGATTTAGACCAATATACTGATTAATACTCATAGTTTTTAGGCACGGCAAGACAAAAGCCTGAGTCTAACTCGGTGTTAACCGCCCCTTATCCGAGGGAAACTCAGGCCATGCGGGAAAAGAATCTAAAGCATATGTTTGGGGCCAGGGTGCAGCAGTTGCGGCGCCTGAAGGGGCTTACACAGGAAGAACTAGCCGAGGCCATAGGCCGCAGCGTGGATACCATCAGCAATGTTGAAAGGGGCTTTAGTTCTACTAAGCTTGAAACAGCGTCCCATTTGGCCAAAGCCCTAGGGGTAGCCCTGCCGGAACTGTTTGAGTTCTCTGGCACCCCTAAAGACAGCACCAGAACCCACAGGAAAGAAACAGAGCGCTTGATGAGGCTTTTATTGCAATGTCCCGCAAAGCGCCTTCCGGCCATCACAAAAATCATCGAGCAGGCACTTCAACTCACCGAAGGCATGGAAACCGGCTCGAAAAATAAGCGCTGATTCTCAGGCCAGAAACAACATTCTTGTTTGCTGCTGTTCGCACACAGCATTTGGCATCCAAGAATATTTTGTGGGTCAAATTGTGAGTCTCAACTTCCACAAAAAACTTAACATATTGAAATATATAAGTAAAGCACTTATTGGTGGTGGACCTGATCAGGATCGAACTGACGACCTCCTCATTGCGAACGAGGCGCTCTCCCAGCTGAGCTACAGGCCCTTCTCCACTTCCGTAAAGACAGGCGTTTGTTATGGGATTTCGCAAGCGGATTTGTCAAGTAATCCCTTTTGATTAAGCTAGCGGGATGATACGTTTGGGGCATGCGTCCCATTCTCCTCCTGCTTTTGGCCGCGCTCCCCCTCCTCGGCGCCTGCACTCCTGCCGCCGAAAGCGTTTCCTACACTCTGCCGCCGACGCCTGGCGGGCGCATGTGTGCGCATCAATGCGTGGAAGCACGGGATTACTGCATACAGTCTTGCGACATCAAGCAGCGCCAATGCGTGATGGAAGTGCAAACTCGGGCGATGAGCGATTACGACAC
>Ga0206833_1050_pt1 | contig 31535 bp, 25 predicted proteins | sample Alteio_BWOrgCont_32_FD_152891 | JGI IMG/M metagenome (GOLD analysis project Ga0206833, IMG submission 152891) | Enriched cells from forest soil in Barre Woods Harvard Forest LTER site, Petersham, Massachusetts, United States -... | ecosystem: Environmental > Terrestrial > Soil > Temperate forest >... | reverse complement strand
ACCATATATTTTTTACCATCAACCGTTGTTTCTGTTGCGCCCTGTGGCAGTTGGGTTATGGTAGCACCTTCTGGGGGAGCAACTACTTTGTAGGTGGTGCTATCGGCAATATAATAGGCTCCTCCGTAATAGAAATAATTATTGCCCGAAACCACTACCGTAGTATAGCCCGAAGGCAATACCGTAATGGTTGCACCAACAGGCGCGGGTACTACTTTATAACCGCTGGAACTTTGTACATAATAAACCCCTTCATCATAATGATATTCTTCGTTTTCTATCGAGATAATAATGGCAGCAGTAGTTAACGTAGCCACAAAAAATCCGATTGGATGCCAATATGGCCCCCAGTAAAAAGGCACAAAGGGATGATAAAAATAAGGCATCGGTACAATTGGTACCGGCCTATACGGATAATATGGATGTGGCGGCGGTGGTGGCGGACCCGGTGGATGTGGACCAGGTCCAGGTCCCGGCGGATGTGGTTGAGGTCCCGGAGCCGGTGGATGCGGATTAGGCGATGGATTTACCGGCTTGCGGGTACCCGAGCCACCGCCGCCAGGACGTACTCCTCCGTTAAATCCTCCGCCACCAAAACCCCCGCCACCGCTACGAAAACCGCCGCCGCCATTAAACCCATGAAAACCGCCATGGTGAAAACGCTGCGCTATGGTTTGATGGGGTAGCAAAACGACTAATAGCAGACCTGCAATTACTATAATAGGGCCTTGTTTTTTGATGTTTTTTTTCATGACAATACCTTATTAATTTATTATTGAACAGCAGTTGGTTTAATAATTATTTTTTCAGCATTTGGCGGAACAACAAAATTAAACAGCGTTGAGGGGATGTTGATATTTAAGTTCCAGTTTGAATACGTTGCCTCATATTGGGGGCTGCCGGGCCGGTTATAATAAACAATAGCCATTTTATAGGGTAAAAACAAGGCATCGTTCCTTATCCAAAACTGGTAGCTCATGGTCGAATCTTTTCCGGCTATGTGAAAACATTCTGTACCATCAATAGTGCTTTTACCCAGCAATGAAAGTGTTATGGCTGTTGTTTTAATATCATCAACAAACGAAGGATAGAAAAAATCGGCAGCGGCAACTTCAATGCCATAGGTATTGCTCAGCACCTGTATGGTTTCTAACGTGGTAGCCGGTGGGTTATCTATCGAGCTATAGCTGTTACTATCGTACGAGTAATAAACCAGCGACTTGCCGTTGTAAATTAATGCGTGCCGCTCATTATCGCCTTTGGTATCAACAAATAACTTGTCAGGAAAATTGGCATAAACTGTTTCTTCCTTTACCCGCTTCACCAGGCCCAAATCATTAGTGGGCGAATCGTAAAAAGCCTGCACATGCAACGAACACGAGCTTAAGCTTTTTAAGGAGCTGCTCATCCTTTGCAAAATATACAAGGCCGCCGTATCGAGATTTTGCGCGCGAAGGCTGACGACGTGTAACAGGAGGAATCCTGTTATACTTAAAATGATTTTTTTACGCATAGCATTATCTTTTAATTTTTCCGGCTGCTTATAAAACCATACAAAGTAAATCGATTATCAGGCGGAAAAGGCAAATGAGCGACTCCCGTTTGTTGCAATTCAAAAAATGCAACTACAATTAACAGTTGCATGTGATAATGATGCGATGGCAGGTATAGGTCAAATACTTTTAAAATGCAAAAATGCTTTACAGCCGCAGCCATAAAGCATTCCATCCGGATATTTAAAAAAACTTTTAATGCTGATAACTAATGGTGCGCGACAATTGCCACTGGCCGTTTGTTTGGTGCCACAAATTAATGAACTTGTAGGTGCCGCTTACAGGCTGTCCGTTTTCGTTATGGGTAAATTTGTGGCTGCCGGTTTCCAATGCGCCATAGCCGGGTATCGGGTAAACCTCCACGCTGCCGGGTACCAAATCGCGGTGTATAGGGTTGTTGGTGTTGCCTGCAAACATGTTTTTAAAATCGGTTATGGTTTGGTCGTAGTTCTCAAACCCTTCGTCATCCTGGTAAAATTCCAGGTCGGGGGCAAAAGCAGCTTTCAATCCGTCCAGTTGCTGACTGTTAAAAGCATCGAACAGATTTTTATCCAAAGCAAGTACTTTGGTATATAAAGTATCGCTTGCGTTTACAATCCTTCCCGCATGCGCATAGCTAACAACACGGCGGGCCTGCCACTTATCATTGGTTTTTAGCCAGATGATGGCAAATTTAAAAACGCCGCAAACCTGCGCCCCGTTTTCAAAATGGCAAAATTGATGCTCGCCAACCTCTAGCGCGCCATAGTTTTTTATGGGATAAACCTCCATCGTGCCCGGTACCAATTCCCTTTTCAGCGCGGTTTCTTTGTTCCTGTTATAAAGGGCCGCAAAATTATCAATCGTTTTCTGATAGCGTCCCAAACCATCGTTATCATGAAAAAACTCCAGATCGGGAGTAAACGCATCTTTTGTAGCTTGCAGGTCCTGCCGGTTAAAAGCGTTAAAAAGTAAACTATCGGCATGGGCAATCTCTGTTTTTAGGTCGTTTTGTGGTGTTGATACTACTTTGTTTTCATTTCCAAACAGCTGTTGTGCTGTTGTGAATTTGTTGCCTGCTCCGGTTGTAAAAAGTGCCGGGGCGAAAGCCATAATGCATATTATTGTTTTCATTTTATAAAAATTATAGGTAATAAGAAGTGCCGGGCGGGTTAAAAAACCCGTCTTTAAACACATTAATAATAAACTGATTTAAGCGCCGTGTCTACGGCTAATAAGGTAATAGCTGATAAATCCCATCGCCAGAAAAATAGCTTCGATGCCATAAGGAAACGGCGATTTATCAATTTCATACGGCAAATAGGTTAGCACCAGCAAACCCAGGCCGCCAAACAAAAGCAGTAGCCCCCATTTCAGGCTTTCAATGCCCCAACTGCCCGACTTAATGAAACGGGTAGCCTGATCATCAATAGCGCCCGATTTTATTATCTGCTGTTGCAGAACAAAATTGAATAATCGAAAAATAATCAGCGTGATGATCACAAAAATAACGGTGGTCATGATATAGGGTAATATTAAATCCAGCTTTTCCATGTCTTTAAATTTAAAATGTTATTGATACTCCAGTAGTCACTCATCCGATAGTAAATGTTTCATTAAACTATCAATTTATTTTTCCTTAAATTTTGAAACATTTAAATCCTAACCACCGACTACTAAGTATGTTTAATGAAAACCAGGTTATTGAAAAGGTGCTGCAGGGCGATATGCGGGCCTTTGACCTGTTAGTTAAGCAATACGAAAAACTGGTTTGCTACGTGATTTACCGGATGATAAAAAATAAAGAGGACATGGAGGATGTTTGCCAGGATGTATTTATCAAGGTTTACCGCAATCTTTCGCAGTTCGATCACCGCGCTAAATTATCAACCTGGATAGCTAAAATAGCCTACCTTACGGCGGTAAGTCACCTTAAAAAGAACCGGCAAAATACCGCCTTTAATTACCCGGATGATCTGGACGAGATCCACTTTACCGACGAACATCCTGAAAAACTGTTAACCCGGAAAGATACCGCCGAATATCTGGAACGGATGATTGCCCAGCTCCCCGAAAAATACAGGATGGTAATTACCCTATATCATTTAAAGGAGTTTAGCTATACCGAAATAGGCGAAATTACCGGCCTGCCTGAAGGAACTGTGAAAACACACTTGTTCCGCGCCAGGCAATTATTGAAAGAAACACTAACAGCTAATTAAAATAGAAGATGAGCAAAATTAGTCAGGACGAAATACAGCAATGGCTGGAAAAACAACCGCATGCCCCCGGCATTGAACCCGGCGCTGAAAACGAAGCGGACCTTAAAAACTACCAGCTTTTGTTTGATTTGCTGGATGAAGGACCACCCGCAGAACTATCATACAGCTTTACCGCCAACCTGCACCGTCGCATACAGGCTGCAACCAGTCGCCGTATTGGGCTTAAATGGTATGGCATAGCCGCGGTTTTAACTATTATAGGTTTTTCATTAGCTTATTGTTCGCTGCTTTTTTATAGCGCAAACGCGGCTTCGGGCTTTGCAGAGGTGCTTAATAAATATAAGTGGGTATTGCTTTTTGTTTCGGCCTGCTTTTTAATAGTTCAGTTTTTGGAAAGCTATTTGAATGACCGGCAGAAGCAACAACTTCAATAATGAAACGCAAACCAGTACATAGCTTATCAGCCGGGTGTAAACTTTTTGACCGGCTCTTCCATCAAAAATGTTTTCAATACCTTCGCGTAAGCAAGCCTTAAAAAAATGATCCGATTTGTATTTTCCGCCCTGTTAATTTTTTGTACCGTAGCCGGGTTTAGTCAGAATTCAGCTATTCCTGCGCCCATACAGGTTAGTAAAACCAGCCAACTGATTTTGCGCGCTTACGCTGAAGGTGTACAGATTTATGTTTGCCGGCAGGATGCCAAAGATACCACGCACTATGTTTGGGTATTTAAAGAACCGCGCGCCGTTTTATATGCTGATAGCACCCATCATACAGTTGTTGGAAAACATTATTTCAATGCAGAAAACAATCCAACCTGGGAAACCAATAATGGCGCAAAAGTGAGCGGCACTAAAGTACAGCAGGCCAATGCCCCGGATAGCAATGCTATCCCCTGGTTATTGCTCAAAACCACCACACCCAACGCAACTGGTGTGCTGAAGTCGACCGCTTTTATTCAACGAATTTTTACTGTGGGTGGCAAAGCACCTGCCGCGGCGGACAAATCACAGCAGGGAAAAGCTGTGGAAATACCATATACTGCTGAGTATCTTTTTTATAGTGAAAAATAGGGTGTGTGGGAAGGTTACGGCATTGTATCTCCAACATGCCTTTCGTTATTTCGGCAAGCGTAAACGCATTGCTGGGCGGAGATATGAGCGTAAAATAGCAATGCTAAAAACTCACCACGCGTCTTTGCGAGGAACGAAGCAATCTATAAACTATACAAATAAAGGAGTAAAGCGTTGTTAAATGACGTACTGCAAAAGCATTTCGTTTAGCTGATTTTCCTTTGTAGAGATGGCTTTCCCGAAACAAGTTCGGGACAGGCAGTACCTCAATGACGATCGGTAATGATCCAGGACAAAAACCACCCGCCCGGCAAAGCATCCACGCTTGCCGAAATAACGATTGGGATCAAATAACAATATCAACCAACCTGTTTTTGCTCAGCCTATAAATACGACTGCAAGGTATGGGCACCGGATTTTTGGCGGAGCCGCATCAATGCCTTATCCTTGATCTGCCGTACCCGTTCACGTGTCAGGTGGAATTTCTCCCCGATCTCTTCCAGTGAATGCGCGGCAATACTGTTCAGTCCAAAAAACAAAACCAGTACCTGCTGCTCGCGCTCGGCTAAAGACCCAAGCGATTGCCTGATCTCCTGAGCCAGTGAATCAATCATCAGGTCACTATCCGTACCAGCATCCGTACTTTGCAAAACATCAAGTAAAGTATTCTCTTCCCCGGTAACAAAAGGTGCATCCATGGATATATGGCGGCCCGAATTTGACAGCGCATCCGCTATCTTTTCGGCGGTTGTTTCCAGGTCATCGGCAAGCTCTTCAGGTGTCGGCGGGCGTTCAAACTGCTGCTCCAGCCGCGAAGAAGATTTACGTATCTTACTTAACGAGCCTACCTGGTTAAGCGGTAAACGCACGATCCTGGACTGCTCCGCGACTGCAGAAAGGATAGACTGCCTTATCCACCACACGGCATATGATATAAATTTAAAACCTTTGGTTTCGTCAAAACGTTTCGCTGCCTTAATCAGGCCGAGGTTGCCCTCGTTGATCAGGTCGCCCAGGGTCAGGCCCTGGTTCTGGTACTGTTTAGCAACCGATACTACGAAGCGAAGATTCGTTTTGGTTAGCCTTTCTAAAGCTGCCTGGTCGCCTTCACGTATCTTTTGCGCCAGAATTACTTCCTCTTGTGCGGTGATCAAATCGACCTTGGCTATTTCACTTAAATATTTATCTAACGACTGCGATTCGCGGTTGGTAATGGATTGGGTAATTTTGAGTTGTCTCATGCTTTACTGCAAAGATACATCAAATTAAGGCTAATAGAGCAATTTCCGATTGCCGGCCTCTATATATCAGGGTGATAATGACCTGCAAATGTTTAAATGTCTTTGTTTAGGTGTGAAAAAAGATGGTGGTTTACCTTAAGATCATAATTTCGGCCGCTCGGCAAAGCGCCCGCGCTTGCCGAAATAGGAAAAAGCTTTTGGAAAGATATGATTGTTAAAACTATCCCACCAACGAAGTCTTTCAAATTACTTAGGCAGACAATCCTTTTTCTCAGTTGCTTTTGCCAAAATCGGATCGGCCGAATTTTGCGTTATTTCCTAGCAAGTGATTTTATTTGCATAGCCCGCCTGTGTACTCACTACGCTAACAAAGTTTGCTTTGCCCTCAACTACCGTAATTTTTAAAGGGGGTGATTTTTTGCCGTTTGATATGCCACCACTAACTACACTAACCGTATGATCGCCTACGGGTAAATCATGTATGGAAAACGATTTGTTTTTAAGCTTGCGGGTTAACGTATCATCAATATAAAATGAGTAATTAACAGCCGAACCGGTGTACCCTGTGTATCTGATCAAATAAACCTGCCCCGTTTTTGTCTGTGAAAAAGTGCTGAATGACGTTATTAGAAACAATACTAATAATGGAAATAATTTAATTGCTTTCATACGCGTATGGTAAATTTTATTTTAATTGATGGAACAGAAATATGGCAATTTGGTTCAAATTAAATTAGCAAATCGCTTTTCGTCCACCCGGCAAAGGAATAGTTTTTCACTTTGTTGGCGAAAAGGCTTGATCCCTGGCATTGTACCTTTAACAAACATTTCGTTATTTCGGCAAGCGCGGACGCTGTGCCGGGGCGGAGAAAGCAAATAGGGAACGCCTAATCAAATAAATCCTTATGCTGTTGCAGCCATTTCCGTGTTGCCCATTTAGCACAGCGTTCATCTATCATATAATAACGCGACCAACGCGTTTGCCAGTAACCAAATATCAAATACTTCCGTGTGTATTGCCATCTCAGGTTCTTTGGTGGTCTATGATGCAGCGTATCCTGGGGCTCATATTCCTCGCTTTGTCCATTCTTTATTGCGTACAACTTATGTCCTTTAATGATTAAACTATCAGCTCTTACGCTTATAGCATGCTCGAAGTATTTGTTGCCTGTTACGCTAGTATCTTTAGTGAAAGTAAGCAGCAATGTATCCCGGCTTAAGCGATAACGTCCAACAGCTTCATCACCAATCAGGTCATATGCGTATCTAAACTCAAAGGTTGAGTCCGGCTTGAAGTACAGGTGTGTTAACTCGTTAATTCTATCATCCACATAGCGCTTTGCCAATATGGATTGTCCTTTTATAAGGCTTGGTAATAGTATAATGATAAAAAGTGAGTATTTAGGCATGCACTAAACTAGCAAAACCCTTGCATTTTGCCAAACTTGCGCGCCGTTCAAACCCGCCCGGCAAAGCGTCCACGCTTGCCGAATTAACGGCAGGTTTTAAGATGACTTATTTAACCTGGTAGCAGAGTTGAAGCACTGGTTTAAAAGACAAACTATTGTATATTGGCTGTGACTAAAACCCGATTAATGAAGTATTCTGCACCTACCGAAGCGTTCAGTGCGACTCCCACTCATTCACACCAAATGAAACAAGTAGTTATATATAGCTTAAAGGTTTGGCTAACGACGTCCGTTCTGTCGCCTGTCCTGATTACGGCAGTACATTTCTACTTCTTGTCATTGAACAACTATGATCCTTTTCGCAATGCAGTAATTTACAAAAAAGAACTGCTACGGTTATTAAAATCGATAGCTGGATCCTGGATTGTTTTTTTGCCTATGGCGTTGGGGCTTTATTACGCTGTGCTTTTACTAAGCAAAAGATCAATTAAGTTGCTCTACATTAAAGCCTGTTTATCTGTAATAGGAGTTATACTTGCTGTTCTCCTTGAAGTTATATTACTGTTGTTCTACCTGCTTTCCGCAAATCCAGATAGCGCAGCCAAAACAATTACCCTAATTATTACTGTCCACTTAATGGTCTGTAATGCCTTATCAGTAGTAGTCTGTATTTGGTTTTATAAGCTTACACCAACTACAAATACCAATTTAAAACAAACAATACCCAACTAAGCGTTAGTGCTTGCCGAAATACCTAAAAGCTCGTTAACTGACTCTTTGCCTAGCTATGATGCTTCTCGCAGAAGATTTCTCCTCGGTACCCTCGTTCGAAATGACAAGGGGGCATAAGGCATCTTTATCCCTTTTGCCCAAAAACAAACCAGGCATCTCTCCATAATGCCTGGTTTGTGACTGACCTTAAGAACGACTGAAGATTTTTGTGGCCGCTATGAAGCATCGTCAACACGCTTATCTTGTGCTTCCTTTTTGCGGGGTTGTTTTGATGGACCTGTACTGCTGCCAAAACGATAGGCAAAACTCAGAGTGGCCCGGGAACTTATAGTGTGGCGTTCAAAATCGAGCAATAAATCATCACTGCTTCTTAAAAAGGCCCATTTCCGGCTGTTAAAAATATCGTTGGCATTAAAACTAAACGATGCCCTGTTTCCAGGCAGATCGTATTTGGCAGCGGCATCCAGTCCAAATGCTGCGCGGTTTTTGTCCTGCACCACTATATCCGGCGCGCGGTAATCTGCATGGATTTGCACTTGCAGCCTTTGCAGCGGCGTTACATTGCTGGTTATGTTGGCGTTCCAGCTTAGTGATGTGTTTTGGGCGATACCAAATTGTGGAGCTGCGTCATTATCCCGCTGAAAAATATTGGCATTGGCAGTAAAGTCCCACCCCTTAACCATGTTAAAATGGCCAATCAGTTCAATCCCGGTAGTGGTTGATCCTTTTAAATTCTCAGATGTGGTGGTCACTACGCCATCAACCGGGTCGCTCTCAATGTGCTTTATCACATTATTGATGCGGTTGTAATAAATGCCCGAAGTAAAGGAAATATTTTGCCAGGTTTTGTTGTAGTCCAGCTCCAGCGAGTTGATGCTTTCGGGCGTTAATGCAGGGTTACCCCTATCATAATTTACCGGGTCGGAAAAATCGATGGCCGAATTCAATTCCCGCGCCCTTGGCCGCGAAACCCGGTTGCTATACGTAAATTGCAGCTCTGCATCGTTCGGGAGTTTTTCCGTCAGCAAAACACTTGGGTATAAACCCACACTGGGCACTTTTACGGGTTCGGAAAATGGATTATTATTGGCATCGTAACTCATATAAGTGGCATTAAGGTGGCTATCCTCACCCCTTAAACCTAACTGATAGCTAAAATTGGCCAGCTGATTCTGATAATTTACATAAAGAGCATGCACCTGGTTATTGCTGCTGAAAAAACTGGTAAACGCATAAATCGGCGCCTCGCCCGTTCCGGTAACACTATAGGCGTACTGATCATTATCGCCCAAAGTGATCTGACTGCGGTAGCCTGCTGAAAATTGCCCGGTTTTGCCCAACGGTAAAACATAATCGGCCTGAATATTATAATTGGTAGCCTTGTTTCTGATATCGCTTATCAGGGGCGTATCAATTAACGACACGGGCAGTCCGTTAATGCTGTTAAAATGGGTTTCATATTGCTGCCAGTTTTTGAAACTGCCATAGGCGTATGAAAAGTTAAAGGAAAGTTCCTCTTTGGGTTTTTTAAACCGCTGAGTGTAATCCAGGTCCAGCTCATAGCTATTGCCATTATTATTGATCGTGTTATACCGGTTACTGGTGTTTAAAGGCGCGCCGTTATCCGCTAAATTATCGATAGTTAAAGTCTCATTGCGATGCGTATTGCGCGAGTTTAAACTAGCGGAAATACCCAGCGTGCTTTTTCGCGAAAACGAGTAATCAATCCCTCCCTTTAAAAACTGGATCTTGTTGCGGGTAACAGACGGAAACGTTTCATTGGAGTAACGAACGGAATCCGTCGGCTGTAAAAACGTCATATTCTGTATGCCGTTACTATACGTATTTCCATTTTTGAGGCTATAGTTGCCGTACAGGTTCACATTGCCGGTTTGGTAACTCAAATTGGCACTGCCATTATAATTATCGTTAGTGCCTCCGCCAAGGTTTACGGAACCATTTAAGCCCGGTTTACTGTTCTTTTTCAGGATGATATTGATAATCCCCTCGCCATTAGCATCGTATTTGGCCGGTGGATTAGGGATTACCTCAATAGTTTCAATAGCGCTGGCCGGGATGGATTGCAATATCTGGGCAACATCACCATCCCCAATAACGGAAGGTTTGCCATCAACCAGTACTTTAACACCAGAAGCCCCCCGGAGGCTGACATTACCGTTGCCGTCAATTTGCAGGGTAGGCACGTTTTGCAATAAATCTGCTGCGTTACCGCCCTTGCTTACCAGGCTCTGGTTAACCGCAAATACTTTTTTACCGTCGATGTTTTGCAATGCTTCCTTTTTTGCGGTAACCTGCACCTCTTTCAGAGCGTTGTTTTTTGAGGCGGTCAGCAGCAAATCGCCCAAATTTAAATTACCGGTTGCCGGGTTGATTGTAATATCGGCCTTAACAATATCCTGGTAGCCCACATACCTTATCCGCAGTATAAACGTGCCCAACGGCAGATTTTCCAGCACAAACTTGCCGTTGATATCTGCCTGCGTTCCTTTAACCGGGGTTTTATTATGCTGATCGGTTAAAGTGACAGTAGCGTACGCAATATTTTCATGGGTAACAGAATCTTTAACCCCGCCCGTTATTTTTCCGTTACCCTGACTATAAACCGCAACATTAATCAGCAGCAATATGATTGTTGCGATATTGAATTTAAGTATTTTCATTCCGGTTTATTCGTTCTAGCGGTTTTGCTGCGCGGGTATAAAAACCGTAACGTTTTCCCACATTAATGAAAACCCGTCTGAGGCAATATTATAAGTCAGCATTTCCTGTCCGGTATTTTGTGTATGCGCTTCTGCATTTACACGGATTTGATCCTGGGTTTTATCATATTTGAATGCGCCCCACTGGTTGGGTACTTTGTTAAAAATGGCAATCCATTGGCCGGTTTTATTGGGGATCAGGAAAAAGCCATATTTACCGGCCGGCAATACCTGGGTGCCGATTAGCAGATTTTTGTCTGTTTGAAAGGTAGTGGCCTCATTAGCCCCTGCGCGCCAAACGGTATCATAGGGCACCAATGCACCCCATATTTTGCGGCCCTTAACCGATGGGCTGCTATAATTTATGGTGATGGTGGCTTTATTGATCATTCCGGTAACCGTTTCGGGCGGACTTACACGGGGTTTGTCTTTCTGTGCATAAGCCGGAACTGATAGCGCTACTGCCAGCAAAAGCAGGACGATGTTGGTGGTTTTTTTCATAATAGTAATTTTTAGTGTACTCAAAACTGTTACTTGCAAACAGGTTTAAATAATCAATTCGACAGCAGGCGTTTTATTTCCAACCGGTGAGGCCAATTATTCGGCAACGTAATTTTTGGGGCTGTTTTGGGCAGCCATGTGTATTTTTAGGGTAATTGCAGAGAATAAGCCGCTAAGTGCATAAAGGAGTGCCCGAAAACCGAAAAGGTTGGTACTTTTGAATATGACTGGACCTGTCGCAATGATTCTGGTCCGGCTCATCATTTTAAAAAACAAAAAAAGCCGATGAGTATATTGAAGTACAGGCCGGGGATTATTCAGCTCCAGGTGCTGATTTGGGTGGCCGTGCTGTTGCTGATCTTTTTTTCGCTGCTGCCGATGGATGGATGGCAGAAGTCTGCTATTTATACCTTTGTTAACACCCTGTCCTACGCTGTTATTATTTACGGAAACATACTGGTATTATACCCTGTGTTTTATCAAAAAGGGAAATTTGTTTGGTATGGCATAACGGTAGCGCTTTTTTTGGTTGCAACCGGCGTTTTAAGGGGATATATATCCATCCTGCTTTATGAGTATTTTTCATTGATGAAACCATGGCCTGTAGATTTCCTTGTACTGTTAGGTTATGTTCCGGGCGGCGTACTCATTTATTTGCTCAGCCTCATTTTTCGTATCGCCATTGCCTATTTTGGCTTGAAGCAGCAAACCGAAGAAATTCTATTGCAGAAAAGCCAGGCCGAGCTGGATCTGCTTAAATCGCAGGTGCAGCCACATTTTCTTTTTAACGTGCTCAATAACATTTACTACCGGGTTTATAAGGTTGATCCGGCTTCGGCTGGATTGATTGAACGCCTGTCGGACATTATGCGTTATTTTGTTGACGAAAGCCCTAAAGATGTGGTGCCCGTAGCTACCGAAGTGGCCTTTATTGAAAATTATATGGCGCTCGAAAAAATCCGCATCCGGCATGGTGCCAATATCGACTTTGAAAAAGTCTATAACCCGGAGCTGCGCATTCCGCCCATGCTGCTCATGACCTTTGTAGAAAACATATTTAAACATGGTATCGATAAATCGCTAAAGCAAAACCAGGTGCACATTTCATTGATCCAGCAAGATGGCTACCTGCTTTTTAAAACCAGCAACCGTAAGGTTGACCCTGCAACCGGCGATCAGCCGGGCGGGTTTGGTATAGTAAATTTAACCAAACGGCTGAAGATGTTATACGGCTCCGAATTTGAACTTAGTGTTGATGACCAGGGCGAATTGTACACAGCCTTTTTAAAAATCCCGGTGTGATGAGTTTAAGCTGCATAATTATTGATGATGAGCCCGACGCCATTGATTTGGTGGAGCTGCTGATTGGCCAAAGTACCACATGGGCGCTCAAAGCCAAGTGTTATGATGCCCTGGAAGCGCTGGCCTTTTTAAAAACCAACCAGGTTGATTTTATTTTTCTGGATATTAATATGCCCAAGCTAACAGGCATGGAGCTAGCCACTTTATTGCCGCCCCAAACCAAAATTGTTTTCACCACTGCCTATTCCGAATACGCGGTAGAGAGCTATGCTTTTCAAACCATTGATTACCTGCTCAAGCCCATCACTCTGAAACGTTTCCTGGCATCGGTACAAAAAATAGAACAGTATTTTTCAAAACACGAACCCGGTCAGCTGCCGAATACGGAACACAGTCCGGAGTTCTTTTTCGTGAAATCGGGGAAAACGTTCAGGAAAATAATACTGAAGGATATTCAATATTTTGAGGGCGAGAAAGACTATGTAAAACTGGTTAAAGGCGAAGAACAATTCCTGATTTACCGCCGCTTAAAAGATATTGAAGAACAATTGAAACCGCCATTCATCAGGGTACACAACTCCTATATCATCAATTACGAACAACTCAGCAAAATTGAGGACAACCATATTTATATTGCAGATAAACGAATCCCCGTAAGTGAAAAATTTAGGGAGCGGTTTATGGAGGTGATTAATAAGAATAAGTTTTAAGAGAGCCTGTCCTGTCCCGCAAATATATAACACAGAAAGGGACAGCCGGGTCACGCAGAATCACACCATATTTGTAAATCAACAAGTTAACCGATCTGGTGGGACAAGTTGGGACAAATGGGACAAAAAACGTGTGTCTCGTCCTAAAAAAGTTTACACTTGTTGGGACACGTTAGTCCGGATACACGTTAGTCCGGATTTATAATCCCGGACTAAAATAAGCGGGGATTTGCAATCCCCATAACAAACAAATTAATTCAGCACAATTACATCCAGCAAACCTGTATGCTCCCCGGCATATTCAGCGGCAGAACTTAAAACATAATCTTCGGCTCTGTAAACAATTCCGGCTTCTACCGGGTTTTGGTGGATATAATTAATTTTCTGATCAATGAATTTCCCGCTGGTTAGTTCAATCGGATGTAATCCATCCTGCCAAAATTTGTAGTCCTTTATTTTGGGATTGTATTTTCCTGCATATTCAAATTGCTTTAAAAGCCATTCTTTCCTGCTTTCAGCAATTTCACTTATCATTTTGACGATTTGTTTAGATGTAAACTTTTTAAAATCGCGCATTACATCAGAAAGTGTATGATCTGCCGTCTCACTAACAGCCACTACTAAATGCAAATGACTCGACATTAAACACCACGCGAAAATTTGAAGACCCTTTTTTTGCTGACAATGCTTTAAAGAATTCACTATTACTTCGCTTAATTCCTTCCTTGTAAAAACATCAATCCAATTAACAACTGTTATTGTTAAAAAATACTTCTCGCTTGTAGTAATGGTATATTTAAAACCCATAGCTAAATATAGAATTCCGTTTCGTGGATTACAAATCCACAAGCTTTTGGTCGGGGATTATAAATCCCGACCAACGAAAAATTATAACGCCCCACCAACAACGTGTCATCATCGTTTCGCCCCTATCAATTTCTTGTTTTGCTTTAATAAAGTATATTTATACTATTTCATCCATATTGTAACCTTATGCTCGTCCGTAGGTTTTTTGCTGTAACTGTTGTGTTTTTCTCCCTGTCACCATCCTTTATTTATGCCCAGGAAGGAAGAGTTCGCGATATTCGTCTTTCTCATGCAGATAGTCTGGCCCTGCAAGTAAAATACGATGGCAATATTGTAAGCCTTACAAAACAGTTAACGGCTCGCTATACAGATGAAGTATTAAAAGCCAGGGCTATCTTTATATGGATAACCGGCCATATCGCCTACGACTATAAATATTATAATCGTCATGCAGATCGGGGCGAAGATCCTGTAACTTTCGATTGTCCGTCGGATGATACGCTGGCCTGTATCATAAAAGAAAAAGTATGGGAAAACGAATACATCAACAAAGCACTTGACAAAGAGCGGGCCGTTTGCCAGGGCTATGCTATGCTTTTTAAAAGAATGTGTGACATTGCAGGCCTGCATGCCGAAGTAATCCCGGGCTACACCCGGACGGAATATTACGAAGTTGGCACACCCGGTGAATTAGATCATGCCTGGAATGTGGTGCAGTTAAATGGCAACTATTACTTGCTGGATGCAACCTGGGCGGCAGGTTTTTGCTTAAAAGATGATAACGATAAACTAACCCATTTTGTAAAACATTTCGATGATTATTACTGGTTAACGCCGGCTGAAGAATTCGCTAAGAATCATTTTCCATTAGATCCCAAATGGGTACTTATACCCAGGTACACAAAAGAAACATTTTCAGCAAATCCGTACTATAGTCCGGATGATATCGGCGACATTAAAGTACTGGCCCCTGCCTCTGGATTAGTAAAAGCTAAGAAAGGCGATACTATACGTTTTAAATTAAAATACGCGGGATATATCAGACAGCTGCAGATTAACACAAATATTTTCACAAACCCGGATATTTATTACCATGTCTTTGATTGCAAGCGTTGCTTTCCGCGAACAGTTACAGATACCTTAGCCATCAAAAAACAACAATATATCCCATTTAGCCGGCAGGACGATACGTACGATTTTGTTTATGTGGTGAGAGATTACACGCTGGAATATATGGATATTATGTTTGACAGGCGTAGGATATTACGATTTAAGGTTGCTGATAAAAGATAATTAAAACACGTATTACTATCTCACGTCACGTTAGTCCGGATTTATAATCCCGGACTAAAATAAGCGGGGATTTGCAATCCCCACAACTAAATATAGAATTCCGTTTCGTGAATTACAAATCCACAACGTTTGGGTCGAGGATTATAAATCCCGACCAACGCTTATCGTTGGCCGGGAGAGTGATTTATTTCGATACGCTATAACAGTTCCTTTGTTATCCAGGCAGTAAATTCGGCAATTTTTATTCCTAAATAAAATTCGCTTGCACTAAATGGATTGCCGTTAAAGTCAGCTATGCCGCTTCCCTCGCCTTCGGGCGGCCGATGGTTTACATCAATGGAGTATCTCCAATATTCCGCATGATTTGTCCATTCTTCCTGATTTACCAATTCTGGCGAACCAGCCCAAAGGTTCCAGGTTAAAATATTTTTTTCCTGTAGCAAATTGCCCGATCCTAAATTGAAAATTTCCATCACCCAGCTGTTAAACTCATCCACTTTTGGATCAACTTTATCAATCGCTCCTATCCGCACAGCTAAATTCGCAACGGCCCACGCATAGTCGCGCCAGTGCTTGGTCCGGTCGGGAAAAGGATAATTGGCGCGCTCGCCCATGCGCACGTGGATGTCGCTTTCTCCGTTCTCATCAGTTGCATTTATCCTGATACCTTTAGATTTACTGAGCGGCAGCTTGTTTGACCACTTATTATCCAATTTTACAAGCTGTTGCCAAAACCACCCGGCATTACTGTCCGGGCTAAACCAAATTGTAGGTTTAATAGTTATATCTGCTGCAAATAATTCTTTTGCGGACGCACTTTCATTAATCCAGCCCCTGTTTCCAGTAACTGTAACTTCAATATTCATCGTAGCACCCAGTGTTTGAAAATAAACACCCTGCTGAGGACATATAATGGACCAAACCCTTCCTTTGTCATCATACCCGAGCCTGGATATATCCGGCGCAAACATCTGGAACATCCTTGTTTTAGGGTCGCCCGGAGTTGTTTCCCAGCTAAATTCGGGCCATTTGGCTCTTAACATGCGGGTAATGTTTGGAATATGATCCAAATTTTTTTCAAAAGGCAATGATGAAAGAAGCTTTGAGTTTGGATAGGGTTGTTTGGGTGGATGTTCCGAAAAACCACCAATCCATCCTGCCGGGATGAACGACGGTTGTTGACCGATGTCGGCGTTGTGATTTTGTTCCATGATTAAAGGTTTAGTGCCAAAAGCATCACTAAGATCACTAATAATTAGAATATTACAAAATTTATTGAACATTTGCGGGATTACAAATCCCCAGCCAACGAAGAGAATATGATCGATTATTTTAAAACATTAATAAGCCATTTTTCTTTATTAGGAAATAAAAATTAATCCAATCCCAAAAAACATAAAAGCAATGAAGGCAATTAAATTATTTTCGATGTTAGCATTCTTCCTTACCGCCTCGTTCGGTGCATTTTCGCAAACCAAAACAGGACAGGTTTATTTGATCCGCTATACCGGGTATACCGGCTCGGCGGTTAATTATTCTTTTTATATTGACGATACGTTGACCTGCAAGCTTAAAAACAAATCGTTTTCCGTACACGATTTAAGCGTGGGCGATCATACCGTGAGTGTAGTTAGCGGCGGCATCTCTAACGGAAAAAAATCACCGCCTTTAACAATAACGGTGGTTGAGGGCAAAGCAAACTATGTTAGCGTTGTGAGCACCCAAAGTGGTTATGTCAACAAAATTACCTGCCAGGAAATCACCAAAAATTCAGCTGATCCGGTGTTGGGAAAATCTACCGAAAAAAAGAATTGCCTGTCTCAATAATAAAACCCCGGCATCAAAACAGCTCTATTTAAAATATCCCTGCTTTATCCTAACTTAGATGGAGTTATCAGCGACGCATGCATTATAAAGAATTTGCTCCAACGGGCTTGTTAAAAAATTATGTACAATGCTATTTTGTATGCGAAACCGATACCGCCGTTTTTGCTGAGGACAAAGTTTTTGCGACGGGCGTTATCGAAATTATGTTTAATGTAGGGGCTGATGGCCCGCAACAACTTAAAAACGGCGATTTAATAAGGCAGCCCGATATTCAATTGTGGGGGCAAACTATTCATCCTTTTAATTTTGTTTCTTTCGGTAAGCATGCCATGTTCGGCATCCGGTTTTTTCCGCATACCGCCGCTTGTTTTTTTAATGAGCGGATAGAAGAATTTAACAACCAGGTAATTGACTTTAAAGACATTGGCGGTAAAGAAACTGCAGTATTGCATTCAAAATTGCTGGAAGCCAAGACCCTGAACCAGCGAATTGAATTAGCAGACGCATTTTTACTGCGTCTGCTCTCGCATTCTGTAAATAAATTTACCCGGTTAAAACTGGTCAGCAGCATTATGCACGATTTAGGCCGGGACGACTTTTTTGAAAACATCAATACCATAGCCGCCCGTTACGGCATTTCATCCCGATATCTGCAAAAAATATTTTTAAACTATTCGGGCCTTAGTCCAAACCTGTTTAGCAAAATTGTACGGTTTCAAAAAAGCGTTCACCTGGTTGCCGGCAAAAACATATCGCTTACTACTATTGCGCATCAGTGCGGTTACTTTGATCAGTCGCATTTTATAAAGGACTTTAAATTCTTCACCGGCGCTGCGCCATCCCGGTTTGTGGCCGAAACCTCAACCGATCTTTTTGTCTCTCTCAAAAATTAGCTGTTCCGTTTTTTACAATTTTGGCGATTTCCCGCAGAGTAGTTTTGTCGTAATTATTTATTCAATTAAAAAATTATGAAACAAAACAAGCTGATAACAACAATCTTATGCGTGGCCCTCTTTTTAGTTTATAACAACTGCCGGGCTCAAACTGCCAACCCCTCAGATTTGCCCGCGGCAAAAAAAGCAATCGAAAAAATCAACACCATCTATTTTGACTTATTTGCAAAAAAGGATAGCGCTATTGTTAACCTCTACACAGATGATGCATGCCTGTTGTCGCCAAATGCGGCGCCAATATGTGGCAAAAAAGCACTTGAAAAGGATTTCGAAGATACTTTTGTGGATGGAAAAGTAAAAGGCGTAAAGTTTCTCACCGGCGCGGTATACGGCAACGGCAATGAATACATTACCGAGGAAGGCACCTGGCAAGTTTTCGACCCTAACGGTAAACTGCTTGACGATGGTAAATACCTGAAATTGTGGCGGAACACCAAAGATGGCTGGAAAATATTCAGGGATTTATTTAATAGCAACCATAAGGCGCAATAGCAGCTATTATAGGTTATCTCGTTAGTCCGGATTTATAATCCCGGACTAAAATAAGCGGGGATTTGCAATCCCCATAAAAAAGTTAAGCTACAAGCTTAAAGTATTTTAGGGCGATTGCATTCCGTTTCGTGGATTACAACTCTACAAGCTTTTGATCGGGGATTATAAAACCCGACCAACGAGTGGGTGTCATGATCATTGGCCAGGTTTTACATACATTTTTTCCATACCACGTATAAAAGAGATTAACCCAGCATCCATATGATCAAGATCGTTGTAAACTGTTGTCGTTAATTTCAATTTGCTTGCATGGCTGTTATCAAGTTGTTTTGACATATTTTCCACCAGTTGAATAGTCCATTCTTTTGGCGTTTCCAATGAGCCAACAGACAAAAAGACACTTATCGTATCTTTAAGCAATGTGTTTTTAAGCTGATCCGGTAACCTGAATAGATAATTGTTATTGTACCATAGGGATGGACTTGCAGATACAAACCCTTTAAAGTCGTTTCTTTTTTCGCTTATCTGCTGTTGCAATGCAAATAAAGAAAAATAACCACCGAACGAGTGTCCAAGCAAAGTCCTGGTATTCGTTTCGGTTCTATAATTTCTATCTATTTTAGATAGCAGGTCGTGGGTTATAAATTGATAATAACGCAGCCCGCCACCGGGCGCTTTCATATCGTCGGATGGTATAGCTTGTGGATAAAGATAATCCCGCACTCTTAATGAATTCATCAATTCAAAAGATTTATATCCTACGCCTACCAGTATTAATGGAGGTAACAGTCCCCCTTTTTCATACTGGTGCACAACAGGCGCCAGCATCGGAAAATAAAAGTTTGCATCGGTTAACACCACTACCGGGTAACGTTTTTTAGGTTCCTTGTCATAATTTAAAGGTAACTGAACGGTAATGTAAAAGGTGTCTTTTACAGTGTTTGAATAACAGGTAAATTCCTTAAGGGGGGCTGACGAATTTTCTTTGTTGGTATGACTACCTCCGCAGGCGGATATTATTAATAAAAATAAAAGAGAAAGCAGGTTAATACCAATTGCAGGTTTGAGTTTCATGTTTCCAAGTAATTTTTGTAACGCTTGACACGAAATTACTACTAACGATAAAGCATTTGATGAATTTAACACTCTTTAACAAGTTGGCAACTAATAAATTAAGCTAATCGAATAATGTTTGCCAGCATAGCGGATCTGAGTGAATGCAGAAACTTTACGGCCAGCTACTGGTAATACACGTTAGTCCGGATTTATAATCCCAACCAACGAGTGGTGATAAACAAAACCCCTTATATCGTTTGATATAAGGGGTTTTGTTTGGGGTAAATCAAGTCGGGATGAGAAGATTCGAACTTCCGACCTCCAGCACCCCATGCTGGCGCGATACCGGGCTACGCTACATCCCGAACTGTGTTTGAGTGTCCTATCAAACCATCTACAACTTATTGTACACTAATGCCTTACGAATCATAAGCAAGGTTAATAATTTGTGAATAAATGTTGATGAATAACACATGTCCTAAACATGGGAGTACAACAAAGTGTACAACCATTTAGAGAGGCAAATATATAAGAACTTCGTTTTTATCTCAAGCCAATCAAAGAAAACTTTTATAGATCGGTTAACTAGCCCAGGTGCTCTTAATAGATTTTGTATCTGTTTCATATTTGTGAGATTAAGTGAATAATAATTATGAAGCCCACACAGGTGCAAGGATGGATTAAATGCAAGGAGGAACGGAATAAATAGATATTGCGGCTGCTACAGGGGCGTTTATGCCGGAAATTCCTTGCCATGTATCCAAACTCCCACCTAACTTTGCTGAGTAATTATGTATCACCTGACCCGTTATTTAATTGCACATTTTCATGTCAATGGTTCTATTATTTATACCCATTGTAAATAAAATATCCCGATAACTCAATCCTAATTAAACCTAGTCAATTAGGCAAGCATACAATATGCTAAAACCAAGTTACCTTATAAGAAGTAATAGCTTTTAACAGCAAAAGCCTGGCACTTGTGGCTAGACTTTATTTCTCATATTCCACTTTTCTAATTCAAATGTAGTTGCAAGCTACAAATATAGCTGTTCGAGTCAAAGACATTCGAACAGCGGAATACTACGGCCAACAAGAGGACTATCTAAGTTTAAGTTGTATATCGAACATATTTCTTAACTCAGCATGTTCTTCATCAAAATAATTAATAGTAAAAGAAAACCGAAATTTCTTTTCTACAATGAAACATGTATTGTTATATCCCAGTTTAGCAACGTTTAAGCAATTTTCCTTCACAACTGGTGCTTTCATAATATACATTCCGCAATAAGGAAAATCATCTGAGAATATATAACATTCATCCATATTGTCAATTATAGAAAAGGCGACTAACAATAATTCCGAATCATTGAAGCTCTTGTTTCCCGCAAGCAATTCCAATTGGTTGAGAACGCTTGGAAAAATTTGCTGAACCTCTTTTATTACTTCGTCGGACTGTTCTATATTTACATATTTCAAATCGGATTCCCTAAACCCAGCGTTAATAAACATTTCTTTATATTTACTTGAAAGCCTTTTCCCCTTATTCTTTCTAATTAGCACATTTAATTGATCATTATTCATATAAATTAGATTTGCAATAATTTTATAATTTAAAATAACACACTTAATACAGCCGTGATAGCGTTATAATACGATTTTCCTTTACCCTCATTTTGCATTTGCGGCTTATTAGACTTTCCTCCAGATCTATTTAGCCCATCTGGTTTGCTTGGATCCTTCTTTGTTTTTCCTGCTTCCCAATGTGCTTGGCCAGGGTGGCTCTGGTCATTTTTGGCATCCTGGACAGTATGATCTCCATCCCTATCTAACAACACCTGATCGTCGGTATTTGAATTCTTGTCTTGATGTAATGGCTGGCTAGTAGGTACACCGCCTTTTCGCATAGCATCTCTTCTAGCCCCACGGGATGTAGGTTGGGGATTTTCAGGAGTATCACCTGTACTATTTGTTGCGGATGGCTGTGCCTGTGTATTGTTATTGCCATTTGTGAGATGTTGATAAAGCCAAACGGAACCGGCTCCTAATCCTGCTCCTAAAACTATACCTCCGCCAACTACCCAACCAACAGGCGCACCAATTACGGTACTTGTTCCGGCAAGGGCAACCGTTCCGCCTGCAGCCAATCCAGCTGTCAGGATTCCACCGGCTGTGCCACCTGCCACCCCAGCTATTGCCACTCCACAGCAGTCACCGCCACCTTCTTCCTCATTTGCATCCTCACCAAACATTCCATCGGGATCGGTATGACGTATTGGATCATCAAAAGTATAACTGTAAGGAGTAGTTCGCCTATCCATTTCCGCCAACGGATCAACAGCTGTCCACCGCACAACCACCGGGTCATAGAAACGAGCGCCGTAATCGTATTGTCCTAACTCTTCCTGTAACTCTTTTTTATTGTAAAGATATTCATTTTTCGTACCATTTAAACTTCTGCTGATTTCCATTCCAAAAGGATAATAGTCATCCTGTTGTACCGAGCCGGTATTGGTAAAGCTAACACGGGTATTACCCAAGTTATCTCCTAAATAATATTCGTAGGTATAGCTGGTTCCATTTACGATAGCTTTTCCTTCTTCGGTTTGTATAAAGCTTAAACTACCGCCATCGTATTCAATACCATCGATATAGTCCGTATTGCCGGTTGCGGTACTTACCCTGCGAAGCTTATTTCCGTCCGCATCATAGGTATAAGTTATTGTTTTAGCGCCTGTAATGGTTTGCGGAAGATTGAGTACGTTATATCCAATATTTATAGTCCCGGTATTCCTGCTTGGATCGACAACTACGTTTCCGTTATTATCGTAGGTATACGCTAAATTAATACCGGCTTTTATGCCTGTGTTATTCCCGCTTCCATCACTTATTTTTTGTAATTGATTAGTATAATATCCATTAGCGTTTACATATGTATAACTTAACTGATCAATCAATGTATCTGCACGGAAGCGGTTTAACGCTGTCAGATTTCCCGCCAAATCATAAGTTATACCAGTTTCGTTAAAGTTATCCGCCGAAACCCCTCCGATAAGCCGGTCTAATTTATCATAAGTATAAGTAAAATTATCCGCTATGGTTGGCGTCACCCAACTTTGATAAGCTATATTGCCGTTATATTGTTTACCAGCTACTGCATTATTGTATTGCAATTGCATGGAGAACAATGGTGCTGTGCTGCTCATTATCCAGCCACGCTCGTTATACGTATAAACGACATTTTGATAGAAATTTACGCTATCGGTGCTGTGCAATTTTTTATTTATCAGTTGACCTATCTCGTTATAAACTAGTTGTGAAAGTAGCGTACGAGTTGTTGGGGTACTATTGCCGTTGGTAATCTGCTCCCATGTTTTTAACTTACGCCCCATATGGTCATAAATATATTGATTGGCAATGGTTACCAGAGGATATGCAGTGCTTGCGGTATTCCAATGTTGACGGGTGACGGTTGTAGGAGCATTGGTAAAGTCATAAGTGGTGCTTATTGCGTCATAGTTCCCTGCAAGTAACGTACCACCAAGATAATGTTGTACATATGCCTTTTTGCTACGGCCTAAATCATCATAGTAATTGACTTTAGCCATCATGTAGCCTGTACCAAACACATTGGTAAATATCGCAGTAGGAAGCCCCCTTGTCATTTTACTGGCACCTGTTGGCGCAGTGCAAGTTGACGGAATTGAATTTGTTGCTGAATAATCATCATAGTAGCTAATTTTGTAAAAAGTATAGCTCTGGCTTCTTGGAATACTCAGGCCATCATATCCTGTTGGCGTACTATTTGTTCTTGCTTCCCACAACGGGCTTGTTGCCGTCCCGTAAAGGTTTTCGAAGTATTGGAGCTCGGTTAGGGATGGTGTGCTAACATTGCTATCTGCCGTACTTCCGGTATACGGGTATATGCCGCTAATAATTTCTCTACCTAAAGCATCATATTTTGTAAATCTCCAAACTTGTGGTGTTTGATTCCGTTGGTTTGCGTCCTGTGTCATTACTACCTGATCAACGGTATTATATACCGTGAACTCCCATCCTTTCCCCGGCAGCTTTTTTTGAAATTGCCGGTTGCGTTGGTCATAGCGGTATTGGTAACAAAGATTATCTAACGTGGGTTGGTTACTCGCACTGCTTAAACCGGCATCAGGATTTGCCTGTGGAGAAAGCACGAACGCCAAATTACCCAAATCATCATACACATAATAGGTAGAAAGGATTTGAAGCATTCCGCCGGTATAGTTAAACACGCGTTTGAGCAACACATGACCCTGCATGTCTTTATATTCTTCTGTTGTACCTGCTCTTCCGCTGATCCAGTTTTCGTCTTTTGTTAAGGTCACAAACAATGTGTTTGCCTGATAATATCCGCTATTAACCAGATTGCGACTAAAATCACTATTAATGGTAACATTATAAAGAACGACCTGACGAGTATGCGTTGTATCCGCGAAGCCGATATTATTATTTAAAGAATCACTGACTTTTATTGTGTGCCCCGCAAACGTACTGACACCTGGTGTTCCCAAGGGCTGCCAGTTATCTCCTGGTGCGCCTTGTTCCATCACGCGATCAAGTGGAGATGGTTCAAAAATGGTGGAGTCAACAGGAAAAGGGGTACTCACCACTCCGGGAGCGTTCCATGTTGCATTTGTTGGATTGCTGTAAAACGAAAGTTGATCAGCTAAGGCTGTAGTTTGATAACTACCAATACTCGGGGTGGCTGAAGCCACCGAATAAGGCAAATATTTTTTAGACTCCCGGCCGAATTGATCATAAGCCATAGGCTGGACAATATCCCTACCAGTTGGTGACCCTTTAACCTGTACAGTTTGTATTGCTCGACCCAATCCGTCAAAATATTCTATAGTTTGTTCCAAATCACATGCGGTAACATTCGTTAAAGCGGCAGCAGTGGTCATTCCGGCGATACGCGGCGTCGATACCTCTATGTAGTTCATATTGCTGCTTGGCAATGTATTTAGCAATACACAATCTGTAACGTTAATTGCCACTGAGGCACTTTTAACAGTTAATCCATTGCTGGTTACCCATAATTGATAGTTAGTAGTTGCAGTAATTGGACTACCGGCGGGCGTAGGGTTATATGTTAAACCCTCGGCTCCTATTATTGGAGTCCAGGTCAAGTTATCTGGAGAACTCTCCCATTGATAAGTATATGTGCTATTGCCACCTGTTACTGTCGCTGTCAAATTAGAAGCGTAATCCCCTGAAAATACCGTTTGTGAGACCGGGCTGATACTCTGAACCACCAGTTGCGGATAAACCGTCACCAATACCGGTGCTGTATTTATCGTTACGTTGTTGCTCGTTGTAGCGACTTCAAAGTATGCCGAAGTCGTGAGGGCTGAGCCAGATAGGGTTGCTGCCGCTGTATTAGTGCCCGCAATTGCTGAGCCTACAGCAGTATAGGTACCGCTAACAGTTGGCGAGGTCATCAATTGATAACTATAACTATTATTGCCACCAGACGCTGTAATGATAAAAGATGGCGCTGTATTATAATTGATCGATTGCGCGGTAATGGTTCCGGGATTCAATTGCGGGTAAACGGTCACTAATACGGGGGCTGTAGTTACCGTCTCGCCGTAACTGGTTGTTGCCAGTTCAAAATAAGCAGAGGTGGTAATGGCGACTCCGGTGACTATTACAGGGGCTGTGTTACTCCCTGCCACGGCAGAACCCGATGCCACAAAAGTACCGGTACTGGTGGGACAAGTCATCAATTGATAACTATAACTGTTATTCCCCCCGGATGCCTGAACAGAAAATGATGGTGCCGTGCTGTAATTGATTGCTTGCGCTGCAATCGTACCAGGGGTAATCTGCGGATATACCGTTACTGTAGCGTATCCACTGTATGCTTTAACATTATTACTTGTTGTCACCAAACGGTAATAGGTAGTTACCGTTAAACCGCTGGGGATAGTATAAGTCAGACCGGTTCCTGAGCTCGTTCCCGTACCCAGCGGGACGCTTGTCCAATTGGCGTGGTCAGTTGAACTTTGCCACTGATAGGTATAGGTACCGCTTCCTCCCGTTGGTGGATTGGATATCTCGCTAAGTGTTGGGGTAGCACCATAGCTGATGGTTTGACTGCCCTGGGTAATCGACCCGGCTACCAATTGAGGGTATACCGTTACGGTGACTGTTGAGCTGGATACCGGAACATTATTACTCGTAGAAATTAATTGGTAATAGGTGGTTGCAGTTAGTGGACTGGGAATAGTATAAGTCAGACCGGTTCCGGAGCTCGTTCCTGTACCCACTGCCGTTACATTGGTCCAGGCAGTACCGTTAGGTGAACTCTGCCACTGATATTGATAAGTGCTATTGCCTCCCGTTGAAGCATTAGCTATGAGGTTAGTCGTCGGCGTAGAGTTGTAGTTGATGGTCTGGTTGCCTTGGGTAATCGTCCCTGCTACCAATTGAGGATATACGGTTACTGTTATCGGACTGCTGGGTACATATACCAGGGGATTCCCGCTGAAAGCTAATACTTGATAGTACGTTGTGGAAGTTAAAGGGTCCGGAGAGTAGCTGGTCGTTATACTGCCTGTTCCTGTGGTAACGCTGGTATAGGTGCCCGCTGTTCCCGTTGGCGAGCTTTGCCATTGGTAACCGATGGTCCCATTGCCTCCGGTAGCATTAGCTACGCTCAGCGTTGTAGGCTTTGTATTATAATTGATATTTTGACTGCCACTGGTTACATTTCCGCTTACCAGTTGCGGATAAACCGTGACTAAAATCTGGTTGCTGGGCACATTGGCGCTACCGTTACTGGAGCATACCAACTGAAAATAGGTATTCGCTGTGATGTAATCAGTGGGCATCGTTAGTGTCTCGCCGGATGTGCTCGTAGGAATCGGATTGCCGACACTTGTCCAACTAGTCCCATTGGGAGAACTCTGCCATTGAACCGTATAGCTTCCCGAACCGCCTTGTGGTACAGGACTGGTTATGGCCGGAGATGTATTGTAATTAATCGATGTTGTTGTGCAGGAAATGACTGGAGCCTGCAATTGGGGATAAAAATTAACTACTGCTGTATTGTGAACCGTCACATTTGTGCTGGTTGTGAGTGTAATCTGATAAATGAGAGACGTATTATTGGCCGGTGGAGGATAAGTCAGTCCCGTTCCAAGGGATTTACCCCAATTGACACCATCTGTTGAGCTTTGCCATATGGAGGAGGTAAAGTTGCCGCTACCACCTACGGGGATGGCTGTCAAAGTCGCAGGTAAAGAACCATAGTTAACACTCTGATTTGCCGGGCTTATGTTAACACCGGTTAACAAAGGGGAAACGGTTATTGTTGCAAAGTTGCTGTTAGCCGTTTGAGTGCCACTAATCGTCTGCATCCGAAAATACGTTGTTGACGTTAAATTTCCTGTTGGAAAGGTTAAGCCGGCAGCACCGTAATTTGTCCATGTGGACTGGTCGGTGGAGCTTTGCCATTGGTAATTGTACGTACCCGTTCCTCCGCTTGATGCGGAAGCTGTCAGGCTTGGAGAGGAATTGTATTCAATATTTTGAGTTGATGGGCTGACAACGCTTGCTACTAAGGGCGCAATAACCGTGACAGTCAGCGTGCTTGGTGTCCCCATTCCAGAAGTGTTTACGCCCGAAACCAATACCGTTACAGTTCCTGCATAAGAACTATTCCAGGTAACCGTAGCTGAAGTGCTCGATCCGCTGATAGAACCCGCTGAGGACGGTGATAATGACCATGAATAGCTGGTCGCCCCGCTTGCGGTGGTGGTGGAATACGATGAGGTAGTGGTTCCTGGCGAGATACTTGTAGGGCCCGAGATAGCACCCGGCTTACCCGGGGCTCCGCCTCCTACGCCATCAGGTTGAATGCCACCAACCTGCGCTTGTGCGCCGCTTACGAAAAATATGATGCTTAAAAGGAAAACAAGCAATGCCGTGACCTTTTTAACATTTTGCTCTTGTTTTGACTGCCTGATGAAGGCGTATTTCGTCCCTGCCAGTTTAAATATATTGCAATACATGATTGTGATAATAAGGTGGTTTGGATTTATATTTACTGGCCCTGATAATGATATTGGTAATTTTTTATAATGTTCCCATACTGATCTTTGACATTCATTAATCGCTGAAAACTGTCATATTCATAATAAGTAACCTGGTTCTTTTCGTTGCAAGCACTGCTTACTCCGGTTAGCGGGTTATAAGTAAAAGTGTTCATTAGGGCCCCCGCCGGATATAACCTGACCTCATCAATGACTGCTGTGCCATTTAATGTAACAGCCGATTGTCCGGTAATCTGGTGTTCATAGTAGGTCCATCCGTTTATAGTGGGCCCAGTTATTGGATAACCGCTAACCGTACCCGTGATAGAAAGCGGCGTACTGCTTGTAGTCCAATAAGACACCACATAAGTTGTAGTACTGGTCAGTCCGGACTTGCTCATGGCACCGTTTGAAAGGCTGTACGATTGAGCACCTGTAAATCCTGTTACATTTCTGCTTGTTGAACCAATGGTCCAGTTCCCTGTTCCATCAGCTTCAAAAGATGTATAAGCTATCGAGGTGCTATCCGCATTTTTCACTTCCGCAACCGGGTAGACTTTGTTATAATCCCATATATAAGATTGATAAGCAGCATTTACTTTTTGCTGTTGGATGATGTTTCCATATTGGTCGTATTTATTGTAATTCACTCTGGTTTCTATTGGATTAGCAGCGACTTGTTCCTCCACATCCATTGGAACCAAAATAGCGCCGTTACCGAACCAGTCTTTATAATCAGCTTTCATTAATGATTCCTGCGTACTATTTTTCATGAGCTGAACGTGTACAACCGGAGCCTTAATGTTTCTGTTTAACATAGTAGCATAAACATTTCCTGACGAAGAAAAGGCATCAGCATACATCATTACTTTTGTTAGCGTGTCATTTTTGCTGGAAAAAGTTTGAATACGGGTCGGGAATAAATGGGCATTGTCATCATAATAATGATTTTCAATTGTCGTCAAGGATTGTCCATTATCGGTATAAGTGGTAGTCGCTACCTGATGCAAACGCATTATTCCAGATGGGTTGGGATATAATACGAGTGTAAAATCCGGTAATGAACTGTATTGAGACTGTTCAGCTGTTACCGACGCTGCACTTTCACTCTGTGATCCGGAGACATTAAAATTCTTAATGATCTTAAGCTGTGTTCTCGGGGTGCTACGGTCAAGCGCATAGGTATAGGACTTAGCCAAAACCGGCGAAAAGGAGGCCCCACCATTAATTGACTTTTCTGTTAATTCGTAAAAAAGATTATTTGCTTTCCATTCTTCAGAAAGGATGATCGGACCGTGCGGCGTTACGCCTGCGATAGAATCTTGCGGCGCCCCGTATTCGTAAATAATCCTCCCATTGATTTGCCCACCAGAAGATGACACCTGGTATTTCGTAACGGTAGTATATACTACTGGACTTCCACCAATTTGTGAAATTGACGCTAGGCTATTGGAATGATAAACGTAAGAGATTGGCGCGTCAGCAGCTTGCATATTGCCATTTAATATAGATACAAATATTCTATTATAAGAAAAAGTAGAATTAGTACTTAATATGGTTGGTGATGTTAATAATTGGCCATAACCCTCCTCAGCAAAAGTTCCATATTTGTATTGGTCCTGATTAATAAACTTTCCATTATTGTCATAGTTAGTAACACTCTTAACTCTCAGGCCGCCGCCAATGACAGCTTGTTGGCTACTGTTTTGTTGCCAGTTTAAACTGATGGACGCTAAAACCGGTCCATTGGGACTGGTATTTGTGGAAATGTTCGCAGTAATGGAATAAGTATGGCCCCCTATAAACCAAAGATTGGAATTCGCATAGCCTGTCAAATATACAACGCCTGAATAATAGGATTGTAAGTAGTTTGGATTCGTTACGACCTGTTGAAGTCCAGTTGTCTGATCCGTTATGGTAATTGATGGTGGTGGTATTTGAGTGCTATAATTATAACTTGAAATATTAACAACATAGTTTAGATTCTGATAACCTACGGGGCAAGAGAATGTAGCCGTATATGTTGTTGGGCCACTTCCACTCAAAACGCCGCAAGCAAGGCCATTGGCGACCATATTGAGTGGGTTTTGATATTGATTTGACTCCATTTGGAAGACTGTTTTCCCTCCTGTGGGATATTGCATTGACTGCAATGTACAAGCATGTACATATCCAGTATCTACATTCCTGTTTGCACTACCTATACTATATGATTTTTGAGTATAGTCGAGGGCCTGTTGCGGTGCCAACAAACACTGATTTCCGAACTGTCCATTGTTGAAACCCCATATATCTTGGGCTGGAGATTCTCTTGAAGCCATCAGCCTGTTATCATAGGTCAAACGGTACATACTAGGTAATATTGAACCATCTGATGAATAAAATCCCACTGAATCTAATCGTAGCCGATAGTTTCTTGCATCATTATTTGAATAAGGATTCGTCATTAATGTGGTTGAATTATTATAAAAGTAAGACTGAAATAATTTCACAGTTTTAACTTTCTGCAAATTCCCGTTGGTAGTAGTATACAAGTCGGCTTCAGTCAGCTGCACTTCATTGGGTCTGTCGAGCCTTCCTGTGCCATTTGTAAATGCTATTTTACCACCGCGCCAAGTGACGCCATTCAAAAAATACTCGATAGGATGTGAAATCCCAGTCGCATTGGTTGCAAGCAAAGTATTTGTGCTGGTAAAGCCACTAAGCCCCGTGGGACTATTAGTGAAGCTGGCCACATCATCGTGAGTATATTCAGAGCCAGTACCTGAATCGTAAGTTAAGAAAACGGTATCTTTTTGATTTTGATCTACTATTTTGGTCAATCGCCAGGAACTGTTATAAGCAGGGGCAGCAGCAACACTTACCGTTTCAGGGAGATCATATATATATTGAACGCCATTGGGGTCAGTAATTTTAAAACTTGATTGAGTATTTTGAGTGCTGTTGATAAATTGTATATTATTATCTGAAATCGGTATTTGAAACACAGAGGCGTCCTTATTAAAGAGAAATTTACCGGATTGACCAGGTGTTGAATAGGAAAATTCATCAGGCTCGAAGTCCGAAGCTCCGTTGTATAAAAATTGATAATAGGTACCCGGATGATTATATATTGCTGTATCAGCGGGTGTGCTTAAATATCCCCCAACCTCATCAGGCTGTCCTTTCATATTACGGGAAACAATTCCGCCACAATTTAAGGCCCATCCAAGGCCAATACTGGACGGGATGTCGTTTATTCTGATACCACCTGCATGATAGTCTAACGAAATTGGGAGATTGATCTTTCCAATTTTTACTTCGTATATTGGAATAGATATATCGGGAACTCCAGTACTGTAGCTGACAGGAACATTACCGAATTTTTCTAGTATCGCTGCGTCAGGTGATTTGGCACCGACAGGCAGTAAATCGATAGTTGGTTCCTGGGCAAAAGCTGATGATAAAATAAAGAATGATAAAATGAGAAGGTATATTTTTTTCATAAAAATGAAATGGCGTATTAACAAATTTAAATTGAGGGCAGGATAAGATTCCACTTGCTAAATACCAAAAGGTTTACCCAGATATTTGCATTGAAGAGTTTATTT
>Ga0206833_1048_pt1 | contig 32136 bp, 23 predicted proteins | sample Alteio_BWOrgCont_32_FD_152891 | JGI IMG/M metagenome (GOLD analysis project Ga0206833, IMG submission 152891) | Enriched cells from forest soil in Barre Woods Harvard Forest LTER site, Petersham, Massachusetts, United States -... | ecosystem: Environmental > Terrestrial > Soil > Temperate forest >... | reverse complement strand
AGTACCTGTTGATGGGCTAAGAAGCAGCTTTTTTTGATGCTCATAAAGTTTTTCAAATAGATCTTTGACTAAGGCATATATCTTAGGACCTTCAATCAGGAATATTTCTTTCACTTCCTGCTCATTTTTTGCTGCAGCTAATTGGGCCCGCGCAGTTGCAGAAAATGCAACAGCACTCAGCCATTGAGCATTTCCCTGTGCGAATATAGTATCATACTCAGCTTGTTCTGTTACTGTACGACTCCTTTTTGCATAGCTAATTCCCGTATCCATAGTTACTCCGAGTCCACGATGACCTTGGACATCTACAACATGATTCAGTTGTGTAGCAAGTTCTGCAGCATATGACCCTCCATCACCAACACCTGAATTGCACGATAATAGTTTTATAACTGTCATATTAGGTTTTAAACCTGCTTTAATAAGCGCAGCTGCAAGATCGGCTGCTGCCATATTTGCATAGTTTCCGGTAGCTCCATAACCATGCCCCATCATATGCAAAGGTTCGGCCATTCTGTCATCATTTAACTGCAAGAGGTTAAATAAAGTTACTCTGCTATCTATACCATTTCTCAGCATTTGCCAAACATTTATAATCATGCCCGGGTCAAGTTGCGATTGGGGTATCACAATAAGTCTTTGAACAACATCATTACTCGCCGATTTCATTTGAATGGTTTGCTTCACCTTTCTTTGAGCAATAGATAATGGTCGATTGTCCTGCAACTGGAGAACAGATTTGTGTCCGGCATTATCATTCAAACCGGCGGCAACCGATTTGTTTTTATTCCCTTTTGTAGAAATATACTTATGCAATTTTAAGGAGTTTAAAGTGTATATATTTAATTTGTCGAAAAATATTAAGGCATAAGAAAATCATCTATATATCCCTCATTTCTAATTTCTGCTAAGTGCATGTGTTCCTGTTTTCCTATGCCTTGCGGTATGTTTACAAAAGTTTCTTTACGCACGCCTTCACCTACTGCTTTTATGATTTTAGCCGGCTTCTTGCGCTTGGTTTTTATCCTTTTATCTTCTGTAGGAAAATGCTCTCCGCCGAATTGAGCGCCTTCATTTTTTGTGTGCATTGGTTTTGCGTTTGTTAAACGGCTAATTAATGTATTTAATGTAAGTGTCAACTCGGTGGTGAATGCAGTTAAGTATTGTGCAAGTTTTTGTGCTTTATGGGCACCGTGATCAAAATCATCCGGTTTATTTTCGAAAACAACAGGCATGTCTTTCGCTATAAACGCCATCCCTTTTTTCATAATACCGTCCAGTAATGCTTCAATTCCGGTTTTATGTTTCTTTAATAAAGCTAATACTTCCGCCCTCTCTTTACCTGCAGTAACACTATTATCTACAATATTAGGTATGCTATCCTTTATCCAAATTCCAAAAGTTTCTTTAACGGTAGAGTATACATCGTATTTTGCAAAATCATCGTATAAACTTTCAGTAAACATATTTATACTCGGAATAGCTAATAGGTTTGATAGTCCTTTACTAATATGGATGATGGCTATTTTACTTTCTTCTCCTGTCGCTTCAGCCAGAAGCCCCATTATACCCTCATATCCTTCTGCAAAAAGTTCATGCTCATAATTTTTATACCTGGCTTTACCTTTTCCGCTAATAAAATCAGCTATTTCCTTCGGAGTGAGAGATATGTTTATTTGCGAGTAAACTTGATCTTTTGCCTTTCCGGCCTTGGAAGGCCTGCCTGCAATTAGTTGTAAATTGGCAGAAGCAGCATTCATTACCCATGCTGTACCTATTCCCTGCGCAGCTAAAGGCAAATGATTTACAGCTCCGTCAATATTAGCTTGTCTGAATGCACCCATCATTGCTCTTAATACATTCCACAGTTTTGCGGTAGCAGTTTTATCAGGCCCACTATTTATTAACCCAATAAGCATAGGAGGCATTCCTATTTCAAGTTCATTTCCCGAATCGGTTTCCAAAACAAAAGGCAAAGGGAATAAGGCGCTTAAGTTTTGCGATTTCCCCAATATTGCATGTGCCCCCAAAGCATCACCATTGTTTTCGTAACGGGCAAACTCAAACTCAAATCCTATGCTGCGCTGAGCGCTCATTATTTCTCCCACACTTAGTTGAGTAATTAACCAATCCTGAAAGCTTTTTTGAGCTGCTATTATTTCACGGCCAACGCCCGTTGATATTCCATAGGCCTTATTTATGACGGGCAACTTAGCTTTAATGGTATTTAAAATTGATTTCCCATGTTTTCTCGTCAATACTTTTGTCAATGGATGCAAAGCATTGGGGAATGTATCTACAATGCTTGCATTGCCTAGTGCCTCAATGGTTTTTTCATCTTTCCCGTCTTTATTTGTTTTAAGAATTTGATTATTCAAAGAATCACCGCTTTCTAAAATTTCAAACTCTTCCCATACAGCACGTTTTACATTTTGAATTGTACTGCTTATTTGCTTCATGTTTTTAGACCATTTAACCAACCTGTCAATACTGGCTTCATCCCAACCAAGTTCTTCTGCCTTCGGTGATTTTTTAAGATCCCTGATTTCAACCGCCTCAAATGGCTTTAATTCATAGCGCTGAATTAATCTTTGTGACACTATTTTATTGTTTTCTATCGGTTGATTGCTGCTGTTTGATTTATATTGCAAAGCTTTCCCTCCCATAACGTCTGCTTCTTTCTCCAACCCTGCATCATCATTTATATTTACTTTTCCTTTCATCTGCATGGTAGGCGTTACCCGTCCCTGTTTCTGTTGCACCACATGCCAGGCTTCATGCGGCAAATGTTTCTCTTGTCCGGAAGCAATATGAATATCGGTACCTTGCGCATAAGCATGCGCATTTAGTTGAGCTGGTTTATCAGAATTATAATGAACCTTTACATCATCCATAGAATGGCCTGAAAGGTTTTCTACTCCCGATTTTAAATTATCAGGAAGACCTGTTGTGTTAGCTTTTCTTTGCGCAACAGACCTTGGTCGATTGTCCTGCAACTGGAAGGTAGACTTGTTTTTATTCCCGGAAGCCTGGGAGGAATAAGTGTCCTTTTTTTGTCCGGATTTTAATTCCATAGTTAAGTTTTAATTCTAGTTCAATTAAAATTCTTTTACCCAAAAACCACCTTGTTTAACTGCATCTTCAAAACCAAGTGAACCACCAACACTAGTATTTCCGCTATTCGCAACTACTGCTTCCGTTTGAGTATATTGAACTCGTAGAGTAATGCCCGGATGGTCTTTTTTAAACTGTTTTATTACTGCCCTGCAAGATTTGCAAGGCCCGAGATTGGTTTGTAAAACGACAATTCCTATTATTTCTCCCCGGCCATACCCAATTCTGCTTTGTATGATTGCTGTTACTTCAGAAAGTACTTTTACTTCTGCATCGCCTCCGGCAGCTGGTTTTGTTACTGCCTTTACATAATATCTCATGTGATTATCCTCTCTCCATGGCCCACTTTGATGAGTACCTGAACTTTCTTTTGCTCCTAGTGAACTATCGGCAAGTTGTACATTAACATAAGCTTTTGCACTAACACCTGATCCACCATATGCTGGTACACCTAAACTTGTTGGAGCTTCAATAGCTTCCTCCGGACCGGAAGCGGCTTCACTAGCTCCATGCGTTTTTGAGGTAGGGTATATGACATGACTTGTAGCCACTCTAAGGGTGTCTTGAATATGATAATATTCTTCAGGTATTTCTCTCGCCCCGGTTACTCTTGAAATATTTTCAATTTCTTTGTCAAGAAAATCATAAATGGCTGAGTATGCCTGGGCTTTTATTTCATAATCCGTATCATGTATAATATACTGAACGTGCCTTAATAATGCTCTGAGTGTTTCAATAATTCCTTCTTTACTATTGGCTGAAATAGCTTCCTTAAGTGTAGATTTTATTGTTATATAATCAGTGAGCATATGGCTTATTTCAGAGGCAGATGCCAATTGCGCTACCGTGGAATTAGTTTGGTTATTTAATTGCTGGAAAATATTTTCTCCCATTTTCCTTTGTAATGCTTTAGCACCCATAACGTCCGCTTCTTTTTCTAATCCTGCATCGTCATTTATATTTACTTTCCCTTTCATCTGCATGGTTGGCTTCACTCGCCCCTGTTTCTGTTGTACCACATGCCAGGCTTCATGCGGCAAATGTTTTTCCTGTCCTGATGCTACATGAATATCTGTTCCCTGTGCATAGGCATGTGCATTAAGTTGTGCCGGTTTTTCAGAATTATAATGAACCTTTACATCGTCCATTGAATGGCCTGAAATGTTCTCAATTCCTGATTTTAAATTATCGGGAAGGCCTGTTGTGTTAGCTTTTCTTTGCGCAACAGACCTTGGTCGATTATCCCGCAACTGGAAAGATTTGTTTCCCGTAAGTATTTTCCCCTCACTGCTTTTTGTCGATTGGGATTTGTTTTCTTTCTTGTTTAAATAGGCTGACATCTTTATTTTATTTAGGTGGTGAAACGCCCATATCGTGATCAACTACGGTATTATTTGCCGCTGCCCCGCCCGCATTATTATTGGCTGCCGCGGCAAACATATTTACAGGTTGAACAAGTGGAACAGGTGCCAATACCGGAGGCGGTGGTGCAGGAAAGTCTACATCTGCTATTATCCTTTGCCCTGATGGGGGAGCTAATATACCTGTTGCCGAATAATCTCCTCCATATTCGTCCTTATAACGAGCATGAAAAGTGAATTCGCTGGCAGGTGCCGTAGTATATATATCAAAAACAGGTGCCACGCGTACGGTGCTTGCATCGGCTTCACATGTTATATTATCACCTCCATCCTTTGCTACTACGGTAGAGATGTGGAAGGCACAACCTTGCACCTGGGCTCCTGTTTGAGGAACAATGGCATATGTTTCCCCTATAGCCGGATTCGTATTTCCTCCCTGATCAAAACCTTGTTTATCTGCAATATCTCTTGTATTAGGAACAGGGGCAGCGCCAAAATAGGCAGGTGCTCTATTCAGTGCAAACCCTACATTAGTACCTGCGTCATTTATCTTTACACGTAATATTTCGTCAGCGGCACGCCCTGCAATACTTAACCCTAATCTTTGAGCAAATTGTAAACAATCGTTCACAAAATTTGCACCGCTGAATGTGTATGCACGAAATCCGCTTGTAACATTTCCTGCGGTAAATAAAGCTGCAGGAGCAGGTGCTGCAGCATTCGCTTTTACTCCAAGATAATTTTCATCAATTATTCTGGTTCGATAATTAGTATTTTCAGAGGTTTTATAGTCTCTTCCTATAGTAACTAATTGAGCCGGATTGTTTAATTTTTGTTGGGTGGAAGAATTCAACAGGCGAGCAGATTTCAGCACATTCATTTTCAATTGGGTAGGGTACTGGCTAAGGGCCGTTCGACCCATTATATCTGCTTCTTTTTCTAATCCTGCATCATCATTTACATTTACTTTCCCTTTCATCTGCATGGTTGGCTTCACTCGCCCCTGTTTCTGTTGCACCACATGCCACGCCTCATGGGGCAAATGTTTTTCCTGGCCTGCTGCAATATGAATATCAGTACCCTGGGCATAAGCATGAGCATTTAGTTGGGCTGGTTTATCAGAATTGTAATGTACTTTAACATCATTCATGGAATAGCCTGAAAGATTTTCAATTCCTGATTTTAAATTATCGGGTAACCCGGTATTATTTGATTTTTTTTGTATAGGAGCTGTAGAGGATTGCACACTATTTGCCCTGTTATCACGCAATATCCTTTGAGCAATTGATTTTGGACGGTTATCAATAAATGCAGCAGATAAATTTCTATTATGCTGTGTAGCAGCAATGGTAGATTTGTTGTCTTTCTTTTGAATGGAAGATGGAATATAGCTATCCATATTGTTTTAGTTATCTTTCACTGCGTATTCATCCGCTTTTCTGAACTACTTTAGTTTTTGTAATGTTACCAACACCGGGCCTATTGCCCCTGAATAATCTATTGCCGAACAAAAATTGTAATTCCGTATTTTCTCTTTTAGTCTTTCCAACGTTGGACTATAATAGGGCAGTTTCACTTTCCGGCCGGTAATTAATTTAATAAGGTGATCATTTTTTAGAGGGAGTTGCTCAAACAATGGTTCTCCCTGTATAAAGCCATCCGAAGTTACTGCTTCCGCTGTTTTTTCAACGTATTGTTCCAGGGCAGTTTTAACTGCCTTGTAAAAAAAATGCAACATTTTTTGCAGCATGGTTTGTTTGATTTTCAAAATCAAATAAACTTTTCTGTAGGTGATCAAATAGCCGATCAATGTTTTTTCATAGGCATCATCTAGCAAAGTTTTATTTAATGCTTCTGCAATAAGAATATTAAAGTGCTGTTCGGTGAAGAGTGATCTCCATTTTCCTACCTTTAAGGTTATTGCCGAAATAGATAACATGGTTTGTAGCCCCCTCTCTAAGGGAACGTTTGAATGCGTATCTTCTCTTTTTACCATGTATTTATGAGTAGGAAATTGTCAGTGTTTTGTTCTCCTTTTTTAATTCTCTTCTTATTCCTTTCAATAGTTCTTGTCGGGTAACCACTGAATCGTTCCTTCTAATTGCAGATAACGCACAGAAACGTAAAACGTTAATGATAGAACCACCTGCCAGTTCATGTTCTTCTGCAATTTTTTCCAGGTCAATATCCAACTCTAATTTACATGTTCCGGAGAAGGCGTTTTGCCAAAGCTGGTAACGCTCTTCTACCGACGGCATGGTAAAATGAATAATGGATTGAAATCTTCTCATAAAGGCATCATCCATATTGGCACTAAGGTTGGTAGCCAGAATAACAACACCGGGGAAATCTTCTATCCGCTGAAGCAAATAAGCTGTTTGTTGATTGGCGTGCCTGTCATTTGATGAATTGGCGGCAGTGCGTTTTCCGAACAAAGCATCCGCTTCATCGAAAAACAAGATCCAATTTTTATGTTGGGCAATGTCGAATATCTTGGATAAATTCTTTTCTGTTTCACCAATATATTTTGATACGATCATTGACAAGTCGATCTTATATACATCACGGCCCGACGATTTTCCAAGAAGTGTTGCCGTTAATGTTTTACCTGTTCCCGGCGGACCATAAAACAAAGCCCTGTATCCGGGTTTCAGTTTTTTATGTAGCCCCCAGTCATTCATTAATGTTACACCGTGCTCCAGCCATGTATTGATCTCCATTACCTGTTCCATAACTAAATCATCTAATACAATATCATTCCACTCCATAGTGGTTGTTATTTTTTGAGCAGGAAATGCAGGGCTGTTTTCAGCTTGTGCATGTGTGCCTGTTATAAAGTAATTAAACCAACGGTTGCTCATTGTAAGTGTTCCATTCAAGCCAGGCAGATGTGCCTCCACTTCTCCAATAAGCAATACTTCCTCTTTTATTAAAATATTGTCTCTGTCAAGCAGTTGCATAACCTCAGTCCTTAGTTCCGGGTTATTAGCTGTAATTAAAAAGTATAAAGTTTGGCAAGTAGGCAAAAAGCCACTATGATTTTTATCCAGAACACCTCCAAACTCTGTAAATCCTCTGTCATATAATTGATTTTTCCCTAAAAAAATGTCAAGTACTTCGGGACGAATATGCGGAGCCATAGTTAGTGCTATTGCCAAACGGGAAAAAGTAGTAAGGTTCCATTTTTTTACTATGCTTGCATAGGGGCAATCTGTTTCTGATAGGTCAGGAACAGGAATGTCCTGCCAATGTTTTTCATGCCCTTCTTGTAGCAGATATGTCCGTATGACTTGGTCTATTACTTTTTGTAACCAATCCATTTCCTGGTGAAGGATAAGTATGGATGCGTTAATTTCCATAAGGTATAAATAGTTTTTCTATATCATCTAAATTTGATTCTTCCCATTTAAAGTAGAGCAATGCTGTATTGGGGTTCAATTCATTTGCCTGAAGCATATCAAGCAAACAGGCATTTGCGTGGTTAGGGACATCTGATGAATGGGGTTGATCATAATAAAAATCATAATCATAAAACTCACTGGCCCACTCATTTTTGTCGTTCATTTGGTTGATCAGGTCACTAATAAATGTTTCAATTCTTTCATCCTGAACTACGAGTTTTTTTGCTTTGAAAAAAACAGGCTTTCTATGCGGTTCCCTGTGGTAATAGTCAATCTCTTTTGATTGTATTGTTTTTGCTTTGTGATGTCCGAAAATATCGACCAGACCAAAGTTTTCTGAGTCGGTCGCAATTTCAAGTTCACCCTTGTCTGAACCCGAAATGGCTAATGTCCAATCAGAGGTGGTTGCAGTTTCCGTTACCATATATAGTTCACGGAAAGAATAGATAGTTTGGGTCATTTTAATTATCAACTGCTGCTGAATCTCTTTCCAATTGGTAATTTTTACTGATTCGGGGTTATTCCCTTTAAAGAAAAAACTTCCTTTACTCTCAAACCCTAAAATTTGTTTACTGAATTCAAATTCCCCTTCTATAGGGCCATTGCCAATTCCCCGGCCTGAATAAGGTTTTGAAACCCCATCACTAAAATTCCAATTGGCGGGATTTAGTTTTATACCATTGCCAAATGTTACCTCTTCCGGATCAATAATTCCTTTTCTGAAAATATTTCCTAAAATAATTACTTCTCCGTTTCTAATTTGGAAAAAGTCCCCGGGAAAAATATTTTGATTCAGAGAACTTATTGGGATAAAGCCTCCTGTTCGCATGTAAAAATTCCGGTAAAAATTTCTATAACTGTTTTCCATGGTGTGTTTAATTTTAAAATACCCATCATTTCAACGTACGCTGAAACGACGGGTATTTGGTTAAATTATCAGGAAGCCAATGCAGCAGCATTACCTGCAGCTAAACCAGATTGAAGCGATTTCAACTTAATTTGAGCTGTAGTTAAATTCGATGTTGCTTCAGCTAATTGCTTAATTGTTTCTTCATTCGCAACTTTAGCCTCTTTGTAGGTGGTGCTTGCATTTTCATAAGCTGTATATATTAACGATACAAGGCATGTGCTATTGCGGGTGCCTTTCTCATCAAATGTAAGCGGAACCCCATACATGGAATTGATTGATTCGGTTAATGTTTCAGTTGTTCCGGTCAAAATTCCATAAAGGTTTACAGCCTGTGTAAGCTCTAATGTTGAATCTGCCTCCGACTCGATATTGGAAGCCTGTGCAGCAAAAGTAGATTGCAATGCAACCAGGCTAAGTGCCACGGCATTATTTGCATCACTACCAGCCTGGTTGATCATACTTACAAGATCATCTGAAATAAGTGGATTTTGTTCTTTCTTCCGGATAACTATATTGGATAGCTTGTTGATTATTTCTGCTGAGTAGATAAGTTTATCCATCAAATTCTTGATCATTTTTGCAAGGCTCTTCGTTTTAGCATCGGCCAGCACCATTTCGTCAAAAGCAGTTTCTGAATTATTTAGCAAGTCAAGCGCATTCTGCACTACCTGATTTATCAGATTTTTATTAGATAAGGCATGGGCCCTGTTATTCTCTGCCTCAATAAAAAATGTATTATAGGTTGCAGATTTTTGAGTAAGCGAATTAACCACAGCCTGTAATTGCACTACTGTATTTTGTGCATCCAATACTTCATTGCTTAATTCATCGAGTTCCGCTTTTTTGCGTTCTGTAATTCCAAACTTTCTTTTTTGAAGAATAGGTGGTTCTAATTGATGTGTTTTCATGTTATTATTTATTTTAGTTTATACTATTGAGGAAATATGATTGAGATAGGTTTTGTTTTTTCAAAATCCGATAAGGAGTTGGTAAACTGAACCTGGTTTTCAACAAGTGCTGTACTTATAGAAAGTATGGCAGGTATGTACTGTACTGTACTGTCGAGCTTATTTCCGAATACATCGTTGGTGTCAGCAATAAACTTAACTGAGAGGTGCCTTGTAGATTCATTGACAACAGGTGCCTCATCTTGTTTTTTGTCCTTGGGGGTTTCTTTTCCTTTAGTCGTGCTTAAAAGCGGGGTTGCAACAGTATAATTTGCAAATGAAATATGCTCTGCTATATCACGGTTAAAGAAGAATCCGGGAGAGGCTGCCACATACTTGAGAAGATTCCTTGCAGCCACTTCTTGTTCCCTTTCCAGTTCTGTCAGGGTTTTTTTTACAAGTGTTAGTTTTGCATTTATTTCATTCTGTTTTGTTGCATTAGCTTCATAGTCTTTTTTTGACTTGACTTTATCATTGCCGGGTAAGCGTTCTGCCTTGCGGAGACTTTTTTGTTCATTTTGGATAGCTTCCAGTTGGGCTATATAGGAGTTTGAATCTGCCCTAAGTTTTGTTATTTGCGGAACATACTTATCTGCAATTTTATCCATTTCTTCCACTTCATTTTCCAGGTCCCTCAATCCATTTGCTGTAAGCAATCCACTTATTTCGTCTGCATTGTGCGGAAGTAAAATACATCTGTACTCTACTTCATATTCAGCATTTTCTATCAACTGGAAGTCCAGAGTGGCCGGTTCCTTAGATAGTTTAATATCAATTGGCTTTGGACTTGCAAGCACGTTTGTCAATACGAATGTGTTGGAAGCGGCAGTTAGATAGTCGTCAAAATTGCTTATAAGCTTTTTGTATTCTTCCAGGAAAGTTGCTAAAACGAAAACAACATATTTTGTTCCGAATTTTATACTATCACCGTCCGAATCGTTTAAATCAGAACTAGCTATTGTTTCATTTATAAATCTTTGGGCTAAACGCGCAGGGGCGGGATTTACCTGGATGAACTGAGTTGGGTTTAGAAGTAAAGCTTCTGCATTTGACATGGAAAAGATAGACTTATTACTATCTTTTACAACCATTATATAGTACGATTTTACGGGGTATCCGGGAACATTTTCATCTGTCGAATCGCCTTCTGTTGTTATCTCATCTTTCCCTAGTTTAAAAGGGCTTTTATAAAAATCAAATGCAACATTGAAAAAGCTGTCATCTTCATTGTTTTTTGTGACATTCAAATTAAGATTCAGTTCCCTGTTATTGATCACAAAAGCTGATTGTGCGGCAAAGAAATCAGTATTCCTGTATTCTACTTCTCCTTCTGCCTTTTTCTCAGCATCGTTGGCGCTTGACAAGCTTGCATTATCTGCAGCAATAGTTGTAGCAATTGTATTAAAATCAGTAAGTGCAACACTCAACATATTTGCTACCGACTTTTGGGTGCTACTTGCCATATCTGCAACGGTAGACGATGACACTTCAGCAGTTAAGGAAGCGACTTCCATTGCCAGTTGTGAAGTACGTTCAGCCTCATAAGCTGTAATACCCATAAGGCGGTTGGCTTCTTTACTTTGTAAATATATTTCGGTGTCGTAGTTAGCCGCACTTACAATACTGTAAATGCTTCCTACATTGCTAGCCAAGCGCAAAATGGCATTTGCTGCTATTTGGACATTTGAAGCACCTACAGATGTATTTGTAACTGAAAGTGCTGTATGCGCTTTCTGGTCTTGGGCAGTACCGTTAACATTTACAGCCATGTTATTGTTAAGAACAGCTTGTTCTTTTACTTGTTGCTGAAATTGGTATACAACAGTGTCGTCATCTAATTTTTGTTGCGCTGTTATTTTTGCTCCTTCAGCATAAAAGAGCGAGTAAGTAGCTGCATTTAAATTCGCCTTCGTTGTTTTTAGTTCCGTTTGTTGCGCTTGCAGTGAAGCTACTACATTGGAATGTAAGTTATCATTGTAAGAATTCATGATTTATTGATTTAAGTTATTAATTTATAAGACATTGATTTTGCATTTGCAGGATGGTAGTTTAACTACTATCCATTTTTTTGTGTGGGTTATTTTCATTCATGATCGTTTTGTTTAATATGGCCATATTACATGGATAGGCTTCTCCATCCATGTATGTTTAATAATTGAGAATGAAAAAGGAGACTTATGAATTAATATATCATAGGCCCGTTTTTCAATTGTTAATTCCCATCGTTCCTCTTTTTCTGTTAATACCCCATCTCTTACCAACCAGTTTCCTCTAAAACCGTTTATGGAAGTATTTCCAATAGCAGGCCAATAAGCTATTGCTGCATTTATCAGGCTTTCGATAGTTCTTTTATGCGCATCAGGAATTGCAAACCCGCTTTTAACGGGATAGTTCAGGGGTAGCCCGCAAAGCACTTTATTGAGTGGTAGCAAGGATTCCTCAGTACTGGTTAATCCAGTTATAATGTATTGTATATAGTGGACTGCATCTGCTTGAATTGTTTCGTTTACAAATACTTTGTTTTCAATAAAGCCAAGCCGCTCAAATAATATCCCGATATAGCTGTTTAAAAGTACTATACCTGCATTCCTAACAGCTATTCCCTTTTTTTTGTCAGAGGTTAGAAGGATGTCTTTTTTAGTGATTTTTTTTGCGGGTTTTAATATTTCAGGTAACTCATTGGACGTGCTAATTTTATCTTGCTCCCTGATGTTTTCAAGCGAAATTTGTATAGAAGGAGGAAGGATGTGTTTTCCATTTTCAATAGCGGAAAGGAACTCTTGTTTAGAAACTCCGTATTTCAAAAAAATATCCCATAGCAATTCATTCCATATGTTTTCAATAGAAATGATCTTCCAATTATTGTGTATCCATGCAGTTAATATTTTGCTGAACAGGATACTTTGCAGCTTATCAGCAGAAATACCCGGTACTGAGATTTTGCCTAATGTATAATAGAATTCCTCCAGAATACCTAATTGTGTTTCTCTGGTTTTATTCAGATAACCGATTGAATTGATCAACGCCTTAAAATCTACTGATCTGTTTAACCAACTTATTTGCCGTTCGGAAATTGCATGTTGTTTCAAAGCCTGAAATACTTTAAGGGGATGCTGAACTATAGTCTGATTGAGTAGAGCTATAGATTCCTCAGGAGTATAATAGCCAAGCCAGGATGGAACTTGTTTTTGAGTTGTCAGGTAATAAATCAAATTATCTAATAATCCTTTATGCTCGAAATCAGCCAATCGTCCGTTCGTGGCTTCGGGTAGTTTATTTGTATCTAATAGCGAAAATACAGGATAGCACTCCTGCAAGAGTCTTTTCAATAAAGGAGTTAGCCTTACATCACCATTTTTTATATCCAAAATAATGAGATCAATACTCTTGTTTGCATCTTTCGATAGCTCAACAATAGATTCCTGTATCAACATTTTCAAGCCTTCTATTGGCCAGGAATTTGTTTTTATTCCTTTCCAAAGTTCTGAGAAATAATTCTCAAATATTTTTTGTGACACCTGACCAGAGGTTAAATGAACCACCATATCATATAATAGCCTCATGGCTTCAGGAACCGAACCCATTTGGCCGGGTTGTGTTGAGATAACCCACAAATTCAACTGCCGAAATGAAGTGATTGCACTCAATAAGCGGATCCGTTTTTCTGTGATTGTTGTTTTTGAAAGAATCCTCCTTATTTCCGTTGAGTTTAATTCAAGCCCCAGTTCCATCAATTCACTTAACTGAAAGCTCTTTCCATCAGAAACTATCTCTTCCAAACATTCGGTAAGGCCCTTTTGAATCAATAAATAAAGCTTGGATGATGAGAGCGCATAGCCACCATTTAAGTGATGAGTTATCTCTTTCTGTTTATCAATTTTGAATGGTGTGATTTTACCTGAAATATCAAAATGGTATAGAATCGCCTCCCGGAAAGCACTTTTAATACGCTCACTATTTCCCTGATGGTTTGCATAATTTAAAATACATTTCCAATAAAGGGTATCTAATAAAATATCCAATTCGTAATTCTGAATATTGCTTAACTGACTAGTGAGTATCGTTTTATAGCGCATTATTAATTCTTGCATCAATCTTTTGCCACCATCTGAAAGGTGAGTTAATAGTTTGGCCGCTATCTCTTTGTTTGTTTTTTTCCATTTGATAAACTCTTGATAGGGGAATTGAGCAGTTAGCATTTTTTCAATATCCACTTGTTTATTAGGTGATTCTAGGATTAGGTGAACCACTCTTTTAACTGACAGGTATTTGTTGTTATACCTACTGCTTTCCTTTAAGACCTTAAAGAAGTCTGGTGATATTTTTAAGGAGTTGGTCTCTTTACTGTTAGTAAGCACTTCAATAAAATTACTGAATTGCTCCCATTCTGAGTTTTTTATGCTTTCTGCAATGTGTTTGAATATAGTCTCAAACAGTTTTTGGGCATTTATCTTTGGATTTAGGATGAGTGCTTTTAACCCCCAAACAAAAAGGTTTTCATTTATTAAATCTATAAGTTCAGCGTGGTTTATATCCGCTTTTAAAGTAGCCAAACTGTTTTGAATTGCTGAAGTGACAATGCTTAATTCATTTTTTGATTGAGTTGCCAGTAAATAAATGCTATGTTCATTTAGAGAGGGCAAGAGTCGGGTAAAGAGGATTTCCTTGTCAGGATGGGTTAGTAGCACTTCGAGTGCTGCTTTTGGGTTTGTCTGTATTCTCTTGATGATGGATTTTTGCAAAGAAAGAAATAATGAGCTATTTAATCTTCCTCTCACAATTTCTTTGTTGAAATTATCCAGCAATTCCTTTAGTGAGTCCTCAACGATCACAGGGCTATGGGTCGAGATTTCAGTAAGGTAGATAGAATTTAGAGTCGCGTAAATTTCATAGGATGATATTGTTCTTGCGGAAGAAGTAACTTCAGTGCTAACTAACTGTTCAATAAGAAGCCGGTTACTTAATTGGTTGCTTTTGCTTAATTCAGTGATGCAAAAGCTCAGAAATTCTGTGTTATTAAATGATGAATTTTTATGCTGCAGAATAAATTGCATGCCAATACCCCAAAGCATTTTTTGCTCAACATGTATATTTATTTCCTTGCAAAGTTGATGAAGGAAATAAATACTTTCTATTATTTTGGGTGATTTAGCAGTGGTTAGTGAGAAAAATATGGTTTCAAGTGAAGTAGTATTCAAATCTGCAATTGCACTTATCCACAATTTTTCGGAGTCGCCAATGGAGGTGATCAAGGTCGCAAACTTTGAAATATCCTCTTTGTAAAGACTTATGACCAGTTCATTAAAATCTCTCTTTTGTGATTTTGTTTTTCTTAGGGAAGGATCTTGGAATGTAAGCTTTAGTGTATGCCAATAGTCTATTGTTTTCTCTTCTGTTTGTATGTCTTTTTGTAATGATTTATTTTCATCCGCCAACATTATCAATGCCTGCATAAATTGAGGCTTAACCTTCAGCCGCTGGTTTACTTTGGCCACTGCACGTTCTATTAACTCAAAAAGCGCATTATATCCTACATTATAATGATTGGCCATTTGCCTGATACTGCTTTTAAGAAAAGCGACCTTATTGTATATAGTACCACGCTCCATAAATAAATAATTGAGCACCCATAACCATACATTTTTTTTGAAGTCTGTAATATTGGTTTGTACAATATTTTCCTTCTTCTGAACGAATACTAATTCATTTGAGAAATCAATGATTTGAAAATGATTATTGGGCTCAAGTACTTTAATAATTTGCAGGATGGTTGGTTCGTTTAACTGCCATGCCATACGCTTTCTTATATTCTCATGTGTTGTGCCCACTTCCCATAGCATTTCAGTTGCCTGCTGCTTGTTATTTTGAAGTTGAAATGCCATCATTTGATTTACTGATCCATTCTCCGATTTATAATTCCAGGGCATTATTCCATGCAATAAGAATTCCTTAATTAAACTTATTTGGGAGTGATCCTCATTGAATATTTCAATATTATTAGCGCTTCCTTTGTTGGAGTATAGAACAAGCTCAATCAACTTTTCGGTTAATTGTTGGCATAACATTTTTGAAAGGTCTGCTTCCAGTTCATTGTAGTTAACTACTCCTAAGTCCAATTCCAACGATTTGATTCTCCAGGTTTGTTCATCAGGGCAAAGTCTGTCAAATACGGTATTGATTTCCTTCTGCATAGTAGTTTTACTCCAGCTGCTTATACGCGATTGAAGCTCTGAAGCCATATCTTTCTTGTCGAAAGAAGTATTCCAGCTTAAACTTGAAATAATATGACCATTTACTTCTTTCATTTTGCAGTTGTCGTGTATATGTATATTATCTCGCAGAGTAATCTCCAGGCATGATTTGCAGTGTCAGGGTTTGGGTAATTGGCTATATCTGTGCACCTTAGGCTATCGTGCCATTTAACAAAAGAATGAATTAAAGAAGTTGCCAATTCGGTTCTTACAAGGTGGACTTTATATGGAGTATTTACAGGAAGTTCATTATCCAAAATTAAGTTGAGGCGCAGGCCGAATTCTGTTGTATTAAATGGATAAATGAAGTCAGGAAATAAGAACTCCAGTTTATTATTGTAATAGGGCAATTCAACACTGCTATCAGAAGAATCAGGAACCTGTACTTTAACCAAAATGTAATAATCTGTTTCATTAATTCTAGTGCAATTACTGCTTAATGAAATAATGTCTTTTACACCGTCAAAGCTGTAAGTTTGTTTATCAAGGGTTAAAGCGCTGTGCCCATCTTCTACTAGGGTATCCAGCTCGTCAGAAGTTTTATTAAATAGCGCTTTTGAAAGGGTAGTTATGTTTTCGTAATTTAATTCTCCTTCAATCTGTCTTGACTTTTTTGATTTAGAATCAACAAGTATAAATTCAAATTTAAAATATTGCAATAACAACGCCATTTCAACCAGAATAAACCCTTTGCGCTTTTCAATAAACCACAAGGCCTGTTCTTTTTTTTCATCTACAATGCCTGAAGGATTGGCTGGTGTGTTTAATAGTATATCATTTCTCAGAAAATCTTTATAGATTACTTTTATACCTAACAGAAGCTCTAATTTCAATTCAATTCCTGAGAAATCAATAAAATCAAGTTCAGTCAGTCTTTCAATCCAATCAATTTTTCTCGAATCGAAAATGAAATCTGAAAAATCGCCACCCAATATATTTTTCTCTGAGTTCATAATTGTATATGAAATATCAGTGTGCTCTTCTTCTTTTAGGATATCAGAGAGTCTATTTGCCGCCATATAATTACAAGCCTTATACCTGTAATAGGATAATAGCCTGAGATTTTGGAGATACAGGCTCTTGAAAATAACTTTATCCTGCAAAGTATTTTTTGTATAAAAGGAACCATCGATATAGGCATCTATCATCAAAGGAGATTCTCCATGTCTGGCAAGTAAGTGGTTAAGCATTTCATTTCTTCTGGCAAGGTTTGTTCCTTCATCGTTCATGATCGCCATCAGTCCATTCATGTATGAATTGTAAGGATCTTGCTTGTACCTTTTCCAGCTTTTATCTTCCAGTACCTTAGTATCCTCTATTTCAATGCTGAACCCAAAAGTATCATGGTCTTTCAGTAATGGTTTTATGTGTGGAATGTCGTAGAGCGATTGGTAAAAGTAAGCTGGTGCAAACTGGACATAAGGTACCGGGTATCCGGGATGTTCTTTTTGATACTTATCTTTTTGAGCAAAAAAGGTATCTCTGTCGGATGGAGTACCGGTAATGGCATTTTCAAAAGAAAATAATTTATCGATGTTTGCCAATTGCGAAAATTGGTTGGCAATTACCTGGTCAAATAAAGTTAAATAGCCTTTTAACTGCCGTGATTGTGCAATTTGATGATCGGGAGTATTAGAATCAAGAGAGTCAGGGCCTAGTGCAAATATTTCGGGAAAAGTATTTTGAATGGAGTAGTAGGAGTTGATGTTCCTGAAATTACCTTTGGGCAGATCTGTTTGAACATCAACTGCAGCCCCGAAAAAGATATTTGTTTCGTATGCAGGAGGTGAAGCCAAGGATAAGTTGGGTTGCTTATTTTGATTGGGTACTATTTTTTCATTATTGCAGGTTATTTGGAGATATCCATTTTGGTAAGATGAGGCAAAGTCAACCACTAATAGTTGATGATGATCAGATTTAATTGTAGTATGGTTAGTGTTACTAATAGGAACACTGGAATAGAAACTCAGATCGGAAACAGATTTTATACCATTGACAGATTCAATTAATGGAATGAGATCCATTATATTAATGGAGTCCTTTTTCTTTGCTAAAGAAGCTGTCGCTATCCATCCTTTTTTTAGCAAAGGACCATCAAATATTTCATCAGTTATAATACCGTCATCTGCTAATTTACTATATCCACTTGGCGATATTTTAGGAAAAACGTAATTGCTAAGGGCATCATTAATTGTAACTAGTAACTTATTTAAATCCCATTTATTTTCTATTTCTATTGTACCTGTCAGGTAATTGGTAATGTGTGATAATGGTTGAGGCAATAAAAACAATTCGCTTAGGTTTCTGCATTTGTTCAGATATACAAAAGCGGCCCGGCAAATATCGGTTGTGTTTGTTATTGTGTTGTCAATCAGTAGATAAACCTGATATGTTTGAGGGATAGGAGTAGCGCCATTTTTAGCCCGACGAATAACTACATTGTTCACTCCATCAACCCCATCAATCAGATATTTTATATAATCATGGACTGTTAGCGGTGAAGTTGTAAGTATTTCTTCCGGCAGGTAGAACTGATTTTTTATTTGAAGGTTTCCATCGGTTCCTGTTAAAATATCCTCAATGGGAAAGTCATTACAATAGCCCAGTTCAGTAAGTGCATAACATACCTGGTCGAGGATGGTGATACCCGGATCGCTGGTATTTAAATTTGTCCATTCATTTCCAACATGATTTTGTATATATGCAAGGGCCATGTCTTTTAATGAATTAAAATCCTGGCTTAGCGGGAGCTGCGTGTCTAATATATAGTTCTCCGTATTCATGCGTATGTTACGGTAGTTATTTGATGTTTGGCTGAAGAAACAAAAAGTGTTCCGGGTGAGGGTGTTATTTGTTGTTTACCGGGGGCACTCTTCACTTGACCTTTGTTATTTGTTGGGGTTATGGTTACTGACTGATCTATCTGATAAATAGAAAGTGAAACATCTGTTACAGAATGTACACCATTAAGACCCTTTATAAAGTTTGCTATCTGCGACTCACTTATGTCCTCATCAACTACCACCTGGGCAAAACTGCTGTTATCTATCCACGGCGATAGAAATATTTTTAATGCCTGGTTAATAATTGTTTGCATAGGTTCCAACCCAAAGCCGCTTTTTACTAGCACCGTTGCTGTTACCTGCACATATTCAAACTGAAAGTTTGATACACTTAGGTTAGAAAACAAGGACACTCGCTTCTTTAAATATTTTTGGATTTCTGCTATTTCACATCCACTTGCAGCAGGGCTGAATGCATTTGCATCAGTAGAATTAGTATATCCTTTAGCTACACATACATTAGTAGCAGCAGTGTCTGCATTATAAAAAGCCTTGGAATAATAGATATCCGGGAAATCCTGGCGAATTAATTTAAAAAAGTCGGAACTACTGGCTGCTTTATTTTTAGTTTTTAATAAAGTACTTACACGCTGGTTCATTTGTGTTTGATCTTCAGCAGCCTTTCCTCCAAAAGATGGAAACGGTTGCACAATAGTGGCTATTTGAGGGATTGCTGTTTGAGGTTTTGATATCACCTGGCTGTCTATTTTAGGAGCAACAGTATCTGTTAAATAAAAACTGCCCGATCGTTGCAATTCAATCCCATTTGGGCTAAGCAATACTGTTTGCGATACGGAGGACATATCACCTTTCCCGGCAATTGCGATCCAATAATTTGGAATAGGTAAATTAGAATCCGGCATTACCGGATTTTGATCGGTTATATCGTCTGGAATAGTTGCTGTAATAATTCCGGAACAACTGAAGTTGTTAGTTCCATCATATACGATAGGCAGCTCCTTCCATCCGTTATTACTTAAATAATAATAGCTAAATGCTGCCGTTATTGATTTGCTTGTATAAGTAGGCGTTAGCTCAAAAAATAAATTGATGGTATTGGTACTATCCGGAATTAAATTTTGCAATTCAAGAAATAATGCACCATCGAATGGAAGCGCCGGATATAATTGCAAATTGGATGGAGTTGTAGTTTTACCTATGATGGGGGTGTTGACAAACTCTGTACTTAAAGAATTATCATAAGTCAGGTAATTTGTAAATGGCGAATAATAAAAGCACTGCAAAGGATAATCTACTGAATTATTTGTGAGGGCATAGTTTTGTGAAGCATTATAATTTGCTGTAAATGACTTTACCTTTGGCACGAAAGGTAGATTGGGCGTTGGTATTAGTGCAGGTGTTGCAGGAGGTGTAATAGACTGAGCAATTTTCAGGGCATTTTTCAACGTGATCCATGAAACTACATTTCCATAGATAGAAGCTCCAAATCCGTACAGCGGATTAGTTAATGTCATTTTTAAAAAACCTGAAGTATTTGAACCGGAATAAACAAATGGATTATTTTGGAGTGTAGGATCAATGTTATTTGGAAAGTTGGTGAATGAAAAAAAGCTTTTATCTGATAATGTTTTATATTCATCGGGTGAAGAAAAAAGGTATTCATTGTTGCTGCATAGATCTGATTTTAATATAACACCGTTCCAAACCTGCTCCTGAAGCAAATATGCTTCTACTGTAAAACTCGTATTTCTAAAATGAGGGACAAGTAATACAGGCGGTTCAGGATGAATGGGTGGGCCTGGTGGTGGGTTGGGTTTTAAAACCGGCTTGCGTATAAATAGTCCCTTTAGCTTGCTGAATAGTTTACCAACCCAAGTTTTTTTATTTGCAGGTATATCCTTCGCACTTTTTGCTGACGGGGTAACTTTAGAGGGTGAAGGTATTACTGGGTTAGCAGACTGAGCAGGTTGGGTAACTGTAATTTTAGGTGGTGGAAATTTGTATAGGTAATCATTATAAGCGCTATAATAAGTTGTAAAATCAAAAGGTAAAGTATCCCAGTCCAATTCAATAGCGAACCAGTTTACTTTTTTGCTGAAAACTTCAGTGCTCCCAATGATGAAATTGCTGTTCTTATCGGGAATAGGCCCAAAGAGCTGAAAAGCTGCTTTGCTATTTAACAGCCCATTATCATTGTAAAGCTGAAATGTTTTTGCTCCGGTTACAGTTACTTCAATATTCAAGGAGTTAATTACAGGTGGTTGCTCCAGGTTAAAAAATGAATGGAACGCAATTTTTAACATTGGCCAGGTTGCATTCAACCCGTCCGGATTTATTTTGAATGATTCTATAGCAGTTACAAACGGAGGTAATGTAATTACAAATGTTACTTTGGGATCAACTTGAATGATAGTGTCGGGTGTTATCGGTAACACTCTTACATATTGAGTAACATCTATCCATTTGTCAAGTGTACTTAAAAAATAAGTTACATTTTCTGTGCTCAAAAATTTGTTGAGGTTTTGCTGGTATGTGTTAATACTGTTTCCCTGTTCCTTAAACGTTAAGGTTATAGCAATTTCCCGTTGACCTTCTAATAGATACAACATCGGCGATGCAAAAGCAAACCCCAGGTTGATAGTATTTGCATTAGGGGACATGCTATTACCGAAAGTTCCCCATGTTTGAGCATTGCCCGATTCATCTTTACTTATAACACCGGGTGTTGCTATATTTTCCAGGTAGAGATTTGTGATTGCAGAATCGCTGCCTCCCGGCTCTGGCATAGCTAAAAGAGCATATACTTTGCTTATTGTTGCCGGGTTTAAACAAATGTCATCAAACGTAGTAAACAGTATAGGATTTTTCTCTGCATCCAATCCAGCGTTAAAAAGTGTTCCTGAAGGCAGATTAAATTCCGAATCTTTTTTAGCTAAAACTGCATTTATAAATACATTATCAGCAATGGCAGATTGTCTAGACTGTTTTAAAATATCTTCATAGTAAAATTGAAGATGTTTGTGTGCAATTTGATTTAGTTGTTCCTGGTGAACTTGCAATAGGTTTACAAAAGTTCGTAACAGAACGGTATCCGGAAATCTACTTCTCTTGGTTGTTAATTTTTCATACTCTGATGTGGAGTGCAGGATAATTGTATTAAAAAATTTGAATAACAGATCCCCGGTATTTTTTAAAGCGGCGAAACATTTCTTTGCCAATTGTATTTGTAGATCCCTTTCACTTAGTCCTTCGTCTTCGCCGAATAGGGGAGGAGTAATGCCTAATAGTTCTTCATACGGGACTTTTCCTCTATTCTGTTTCCATATTAATTCATCGTACCCATCAAACAAATAATACTTTACAGGTTCAATTTCTCCAAGGTGTGATGTAATAGATAGGTAATCTCTCAAAGAAAGTATGGCCCAAAAGTAGGGACTTAAATTTTCAGTTACCTGGTGGAGTGTATATTTTTTTAGGTCGAAACTGCCCGGAGACATTTGCATGTAGTAAGTCCACTTTTCCACACGCATAAAAATCTCCGTAAGTTGATTAAATAATTGATTGAATGAATCGGTAATATCAAGCAGAGAGTCATCCGATTTGAGCGTTTGTTCAATTTTATTACACCGATTGCGATATAGAGTCTGATATTTTAAAAAATTAGTTTTTGAAATATGGGCAAGTAGCAGAACCGGATCCTTAAGCAAAAAGGGAGCCCAGTTGCCATTAATAGAGTTGGTATTATCATAGAAGTTAAGTAGCAATCCGAATTCAGATAAAAAGGCGAGGCGATCCTGTTCTGTTCTTCCATCAAGTAGATGTGAACCCGGAATTAATGCCTTTTGAAGAGAAGCAATTGCGTTATTTTGGTTAACTATCTTCATTCTTTTAACCCAAATTTGTTCCTTCCTTCACGCAGAAGGGAAAAACATAGTTGTGTCTTGTATTTGTTTGATTATATACATAGCTTATGTCTATCTCCACAAGTCCTTTTTGTAAATCTGTATATTGAACTAGCACATCAGTTACAGTTATCCTTGGCTCATTATGTAAAAGCGATGTTTTAACCGCATCCATTATTTCTCCTTTCATTCCTTCATCCATTTTTCTGAAAAGAAATTGCTGTAATCCTGAACCGAATTGAGGCTCAAAGCATCTTTCTCCATTTTTAGTTGACAGAATGACATTTATCGACTCGTTTATATTCGTTTCATAAACCGACAGGTTCAGTTGATAATATCCGGCTGAAAAAGCTACCGGAAATGACCACCCGGAACCTAAAAAACTATTCTCTAGTTTAAGTTCTAGTTTATCCACCTATTTGTACGTTTAGTGCTCCAACCAGAATTTCTCCTCCGTGAGCTGTTTGATCTCCCATTCTTGCTGCAGGCATTCCGCCTATCATAACAGTTGCAGATCCTTTTACAATTGAGTCAGGCGGACCTACACATATTAACATATCGCCAACCCTAGCTGCGGGTAAGCCGGCTATTAAAACAGTGGGCTCACCCGGGCCAACCACAGGGCCTCCTACATGTGGAATTGGTGGAACAGCCGGTGTTTGCATCGGGCATTCGTGAAAATCTGTAAGTCTTGCAGCTGGTGGCATATTTTATTTATTATTAATTGATCATTACCATTGCTCCTTTCAATGTTAATTCAGTTCCACCCTGAACCTGGGCCGTAAGACTTCCTTCTGCCGAATATTGACTTTGGGCTGTTTCTTTAATATTTATTCCACTTGTTTGCACATCTCCTCCCGAAGATTCTACAGTTATTCCTTGTGGACCCTTTAGAACAAGTTTTTGTCCGGCTTCTATAGTTATATTTTTCGGGCTTTTCATGGTTATACCATCACTAGACATGATCAAGCTATTGGAATTTTGATCCTGAATTGTAATTTGCTTATCCTTATCACTTAACACCACTGTGTTTTTTGCTGGTGTAACTATCGTGAGTATTTTATTCTCATCATCATATTGTATGGAAATTCCAGACTTCGATACAATTGCTTTCAGTGAATTTTTTTCGATGGGAGTAAGGCCGGTAAAAGGCTGGATTTTTGTACCGCTATATAAACTTCCCAGAATTATTGGATAACGCGGATCTTCATTTAAAAAACCCAAAATAACTTCATCTCCTACTTCCGGTAAAAAGAATACGCCTGCACCATTCGTTGAATAGAAATTGGCAAGCCTTGCCCAAATTCCGGCACCATTTTGGTCAAATAGGGGTACATTAACTAAAATTCTGAATTGGGTATCAGGGTCATTATACATTTGTTTTACTATGCCGTTAAATAAACCTCGTGCTCCGGGTAAGAGCCCCGAAGCCGGAGGTGCCATCACATCCGGTTCTTCAGTAAACCAAATAGGTGAAAGCCCAATACTTATTTCAGTGAGCCAATTTCCGGCTGACAGATCATGTACTACTCCTGAAATAAAGTGGTCACCATTAAACCTGTCTCCAAGCCCTTCTAAAGTGATATAATTAGCAAGATCTACTAAATTTGTTCCTTGAAATTTTGCTGTTCCTTGAATTTTAGAATATTCGCTTTTTATTAATTGTGCTTTTGACCAGTTTGTTAAATCTGCACTTTCAAGAGTAGCTGATGTTTGAAGTTGATAATTTGAAAGACCGACAACTCCTGAAAGTGTCTTTGAGCTTATATTCCCAGGCCCTGCAAGGTTATTAGTGGCTTGCCCTGAAGCGGTAACCTGATTTTTATAATCCCATGTAGTTGCCTGTACACTGCCCAACTGATTAATAGCATTCATATCAGCATTAAATTCTATGAGCCCGTTTCCATAACCCACTTGTAATACCGGGCTAGTACTTGCACCCGGATCAATAACAGAAACTTTTCCGTTAACAGTTGTCACAATCAATCCATTTGCTTCGGCACGGGCAAGAATAAAATCCCAATCGGTTACATAATATTGAACCTGTTCGGGCCAGGTGGTAGTGGTGGCAGTTACATTTGTTGTTAAACCCGAATAAGTGCCAATAATGGATGAAATAATATCGCTATCTTTTTGTTTTGAAAATGTCAGGCTTTTTCTTCCAACTATCATTTTTATGGCTGCATCGCGACATTCAACCTCAAGTGCTGAGCCCAGTGATCCATCAATACGTATTGTTTGACCGGTAATTATACCTTTAAAGAGTAATTCGTTTTTTGAGTCATACCCGCCCTCAATTGTCAGATCGGAACCCGGTATAAATGTATCCGACGAACTTGCTTTAAATTCCCCTGTGCTCGCTTCCCCGTCCAGAATAACAATTCTTGCGGTTGCAATGCTGTTTACTTTTTTTTCAATATGTACGGAAAATATACTCAACTCATCGGGAACAGCATTTCCACTCACCTTTACTGTAAAGGATGCATTGCCTCCGCTTTTTATTGAACTTGCTGCCATTATGTTGGTTGTATAATTGGTGGGAAAATCAGCCTGGTAATTCCTTTCAGGTTCCTAAATTTGTCGAGCTTGTTAAACTTTGCTACTTGTATGTAATAGGAATTGTCATTCCACACCTGTAAGCATAACTGAGGCAGATTCATATCCTGAACCACGGTGACTATATGCGTCAGGTCAGGGGACTCAGGAGCATCTATTTCTGTAATTGTGCTCGGAGAAATGTATTGACTAAAAGCGAGTGAAAGCTTTGCTCTCAGTGGACTTCCATCGGGTTTAAAAAGTGTGTAAGAAATTTCTAATGAAATAAGAACACCTTTAAACGTTATATTCTGTCCCCATTGTACTTTTACAAAATTGGGCCGGTGTATAGTTCCATTGTAGGTATACACAATTTTTTCGAGGGCACTTATTTCCGTTGCCATTACGGTTCGGGTGGAATCGACAATTCCGGTACAGTCAATGACAATATCAAAATTTAATTTTTCACTGGGAGTACTCTTGTACCTTTGTGATGCCGAACTTGTGTCTGGTGGCTGTTGTTCATTATATTCAATATTCTTTTGCCACTTTATACTGTCCGGGTTTATCATTACAGAATAGGGTTGCCCTGCAAATGCTGTTTGGAATTCCTCATCCGTATATCCTGTTATTTTTAATAATTCCAAACTTGCTCCCATAGTTCCGTTTTATCTTTTATGGCCTGTTTTTTTGGTATTCATTGCAATCATTCTTTTACATTCGTCAAGTATCTGTTTTTTCATCGCAGCTACTTCCTTTTCCTTTATTTCTTTTACAAGGTTCTTGTTACTTGTCGATATATCCGTTTTTATTATTATTTCTCTTATTTCAATTGGCATAAGCGTTGAGGAATATAATTTTAAGCCGAACGGATATCGAAATAAGTATAAGCAAGTTCTATTGATTCAATAACTATTCCGTTTTCCTGAGATTTTAGATCTGATGCGGCATATTTTACCGGATAGGCATTATAAAATGTCCAGTCCATAAGTGTTTCTCCCTTTGCATTCATTAAACTGAGCATAATGTCTCGTGGCGTAATTTGCGTAGGGAGGCCTTGGTCAAGTGTGTCTACACACCACTTTACCAATGCCGACCCATTCGGAACAATAGCTCGTTTTAATACAAGATTTTGGCTTGTTGCCACTGTGGGGAGCCGATATTTAAAACGGTTCTCCCCTCCGCAAACAACTTCTTCAACGCTTAATTCTTTGGATATTCCAGAAATTTCCTGGAACGCTGCATCCAAATTTGTGAATGAAGAAAGTTGAAAATAAAAACTGACCGGATAATTACGACTAGCCATTCGATATTATAAGTTGCTCATGAGCAATTTCAATAGTATCAACAGCTACTTCATTACCATCCGATTTCAGATCGGTACTTGTAATTTTTGTAGGCCATGCATTATTTAATGTCCACTGCATGGTAACCTTGCCGTTCTCATCTAAAAGTTTTATAAGTACGGTGCTTCGTTTAATCGTATTCATTACAATTTGTTGGTGCCAATTCCAAAAGGTATTGTCATTTACAAATACACCGCGTTTCATGGTTATATTTCCATACTTGGTAATGCCGGGCATTTTCTCTGTTGAAAAAAGTGGGCTGTTACTGTTACGGTATTCGATAATTTGATTTTCTACGTCCATTCCTGAAACTTCCTGGAATGCTACGCCCTTTAGTTCGGTTCCTAAATCTACTTCAAATCTGAATTTGGGCATGGGCCATGTTGCCCCTTCTTTACTGCCATCGTCTGTTGCCATGTTTTATGTTTTTATGTTAGTTATGTATAATTATTTTTGTTTTATTATGAGGTAGCCATTTGTTGTTGGAATGTGATAACAATGAACTCAGCAGGGTGAACGATAGCTACTTTTACAGTAACATTCATAAACCCGTTCAGGATATCATCCCCGGTCATTGTAACACCTAACCCGCATGCTACTGAAAATGCGGCATCTGCAGTGGCTCCTTGTAACCCTCCTTCTTTCCAGATAGAGGTAAGAAAACTTGATATCATTGACTTCACAGCTTCCCATGTGTTTTTATCATTTGGTTGGAAAACATAGGCCTGTGCAGCAAGTTTACAAGATTGTTCCAGGAATGTCATGGTCCTTCTTACCGAAAGATATTTCCAATCCTGGCTGTTACCATCAAGGGTTCTTGCTCCCCATACTAAAATTCCCAATCCATTAAAACTCCGGATGGCATTTATTGATTTACCCGAAACAGCATCAACATTTAAATTTGCTTGCTGGGTTGCAGATAAGCTTATTGGTAAGGTGGCAGCTCCCACAATAGATGTGTTTGCAGGTGCTTGCCAAGGACCTACTGCGTTATCTGTATTGGTAATTATTCCGGCCATTGCTCCGCTTGGAGGGAGAATATTGGCATCACTTAAAACATGTTGTACTATTAAACTATATGTTTGGCTCGCAGTTAATAATGCATTGTTGTTTTGGGTAACGGTCAATCCGCTGGATGGGTTTTGGATATTGGCCAAAATGCTTGTAACAACAGGGTCAGCACTACTTGGAGGGTTAATTATTGGAGTTAGTTGGGAGATATCACCACCAAAAAGATTTGTGTAATCAATATCTCCATCTTGCATTATTGTAGTTCCGATAAAAGGATAATAAGCAGCTCCATAGTTAAGTCCAATGCTACCTGTGCTATTTCTGAATGCCTCAATATCATTTGTATACAGTATGGGATCAGGATCATTGCCTCCTATAATATCAAAAATGCTAACTGAAGTTTGCATATTGCTGCTTTGCAAAAGCATGCTTTCCATAAGTGTGCCATTATTGGCCGGGCTTAATAAAGTTGCTTCAGGGCATATGTACATAGTTGGTTCTTCCTCATTTTTTAATAGGGCAAGGCCATTTTGCAGATCGGCTAATTGTACATTCGGGTTGATGATCTGAGTGCCCAAAGCCATAGGCTTACCCGATGACGGGCCATAGGTGCCTACCGAAACGATGTACGCATCTCCGCCGCCGTTTTCATAAAATAGTTGAACACTATTGTATAGATAATAAATAGTGTTAGGATCGGGCAGGATTGAATAGTAAGATCCGTTAAGGGTAAGATAATCCCCCTTGGTTGGCTGACTCTTTTCCTGAACAAGATAATATTCCGGAGAGTATTGTTTTGCAGGACTTGCCGGTGCCGGCGGATCCGGATAACAAAAAAATGCCTGGAAGTCAGCAAAGCTGGTAATTTTAACAGGCACATTGAAGTATGATTTCCCTTCATACGAGGCCTGAGGTGTATATCCAATAAATGCAGGAACAGCGGTGGCTACTGCCACTACTGAATTTGGAAAGGCATTTATTTCATTGATGTAGACCCCGGGAGTTTGGATTGTTGCTAGGTTCATAGATTTGTCATTTTTATTTGGTTATTGATTTTATATAGATACATACATAGGTGAGATTACCTGTTTTTTATCATTTATAGTAGTGAGTCCTATTTGTTTTGGGTCGGGGTTTGGTAGACCTTTGAAAACTATTTTCCCGGATGACTTTTTAGTTGATTCCTGTTCGTTATTCAATCTGGAGTTATTCACCAGGTCGAACATGTATTTTGGTGTTTCACTTAAAGGAAGAAGAGTATTTCCGGAAGAAAACAACAATGCTGCTTCCCCACTTTGTATAGTTACATTTTTCGGACCTTCAAAATCAATTTGTATTTTCCCTGTGATGGTGGGATTGTTCAATTGAACTGCGCTTCTATTGATCACATAATAGTTCCATTGTGTAGACCTTGCATTAAAGTTAATTTGGAAAGCTGCAACCTCTTTTCCAAGTTGGTATTTCAAAATATCCTCAAAATGTATATTTATAGTGCCAATACCCGTAATGTCTTGTTGGTCTGAAAAGTTTTCCTTTAGTAAAACAAACCCGGTATTATTTGAGTATGATTGACTGTCAAATAGTAATTGGCCCAGCCACCCAGTTGGCAAATCAGTAAATGCAGTAAATTCCCGATTAGTCGAAACCATTTTAAAATTAAAATAACTTAAGCCTGTAACTGTGGTGATATAGCTAAGTATTTCAGAAATTGATTTTGTTGTATTTCTATAAAATCGGAATCCGTTAACATTGCTTCTTATATTAAAGCCAAATCTGTTAATCAAATTTGATGTGGGGGCATCAGGAATAAATTGCAAACAAGTACATATACTATTTTCAAAATACGTGTGAAGTACTTCCAGACTAAATAGTATTTTATAATTATTCTGAATCATCCTAATACCGTATTTGAAGTGGCTGATACTGCAGGGGTAAAACCAGATGTTTCATTGCCTTGTATTGTTACGAGCCGCATTTTATAAATTACCGAGGGTTGGTATTTGGCCCCCATTGCTGTCCATAAGCTGTGCATTTCATGGTAGCTAATCTTTTCTATGTCAAATTCCAACTTCCTTAGTCCTGCCGGTATATTCGAAAATGAAGTAGAATCAACAGCCGGATGAATTTGAAAGAATAATACGGAGGCATTTAAAAATTTCAGGGTTTCGCTATAGTCATCGAAATTGGAACTGACCAACAGATCCAAGTTATATCTTTCATAAGGCTGAATTTCTGAATAGTTTCCATTTCCTATTTTTTGATTTCGGCCATAGAATTGTTTATTGACTTCTTTTTCAACATTGATCAATGAGATCACAACTTTATTCTGATTAATGGTTGGAATGGAGCCGTCACTGTCGATAAGTTTATTGAGTAACACTTTGCTTTCATCCAACCCGAACCGGTTCTTTAAGAACTGGTCCAGTATCTCTTTGTTGAATTGGAGTGCCTTGCTTATCATCTGTCCGTAATTGTTGAATCCGTTTTTTGAGTTATTGACAATTATATGTTGTTAATAAATACGTAGTTGATTTGAACGGTACAAATGTATGTAGGACATAGGCGGAGCGCACCATTTGGGCGTGTACGTTTCGTGAACAGATTGATGGGTTTGCTTTAAAACCGTATACAAATCGTATACAGCTGCTTTTTAAAGCCGAATAATGAGTGAACCCCCTATAAAGATGAATACAGGTAAATTGAATAATAAAAATATGTGCTAACTGTTCCTACTCGTTAAGAGATAATAAATAACTTCTGATGTCCTGATTTTTTGGAATGGTCATCTTCTTTTTCAAGCGGTGCTTGTGTGTCCGGACACTTTCTTGATTGATACCTAAAAGATTTCTGATATCATCATTGGTCATATTCATTTTGAGGTAACAACAATATTTTAAATCTTTAGGTGTAAGGTTTGGATGTTTCTGGGCAAGTAATAACAGAAATTCCGGATTTGTCTGCTCAAAGTATAGTTTAAAATCGTCCCAAAGTTTAGAATCTCCTATCGATATTTTTATTGCATTAATAATAGAAATCAACTCAAGCCGTGTGGGGTCGTCCACTCGAAGACACAGGTCAGATATACGACCTTTTAATTTTGAGAGTAACTCTACTTTTTGATCGAGTTCAAGGACATAACGACTTAAGTGCCGATTGTCGCTGTGATAGCTTGAATGAACAGCATTTTCGGTAAGGGAGTTGGTCTTCGTTTCTTGATATGCTTTGTTTTTAAGTAAAAAAATGGAATGGATTCTTGTGCAAAGAGATTTTTCCGTATTCACAAACTCAAAAGGACATGTAAAAACAATATTGTTTTTACTCCAGCCAAGTGTATTAGTTTCATTTTTTCGGGTAAGGCAAAGTATTGGAATTTCGGACTTTTTTAATGATGAAATACAATCATCAAGTACAGGTTGATTATTTCGGAAAGATAATATGATAAGGTCAGGGCTTATTGAATTAACTATACGTATCAGGTCAGATATCCTTGCTGTAGATATGATGTTATGGCGGAAAGTATTTGTTTTTTGCATATTATTCAGAATAGCTGATAAGGCTAATCTATCATCACATCCAATAATTATGCTTGCTTCCCTTATCATAATAACTGGCTATTATATTTTGTGCAGTTTATATAAATGCCGATGGTCGCTAAGGGGCACAATAATAAGCACAAGTAGGAGGAACGAAACAGTTCTTCGTTTTCCTGAATAAGATGCCTTTCTGTATAAATAATTTTTAGAGGTAAATATATTGTGTATAAAATTCATATACAATGGTTTAACTTTTTTAGTAGAAAAATGACTCCTCCAATAAGTTGGAAGCTTTTATTAAGATAGCTTATAAAACGTATTGCTCAAAATGTGGTGACTATATATAAGGCCCAGGTAGGGGGCTTAAAGAAATAAGCAAAACCTATATATATAGTCAAGAATATAGTAACAAGACAAACATAAAAAAAAAATTCATACAAGTAATAATTATTATACAATAAATAGAGATATTTAACTATTTAATAAAAGTTGATGAGTGAATTTTTAGTATTTCCCCTAAACAATTAAGTAAACAAACGTATGGACCTGACTTTACCAAATCAATTTGAAGCTGATCCATGTTCAAAAATCCTCTTTTCCCAGCCACCATCTTTTAAATAGATTACCGGATATTTATTGTCGTAGGGCTGTGATTCTTGCAGGAATATATTGTTCTTTCATTATATTGCTTTTATTGGCCGCTTTTACCAAGGTGAGCCACGAATACACCCCCTTAAATAAAGGGTGAAAGATTTGGGGAAAATTTAGCGGACACAAGGGGTGAAATTTTGAACTTCTTAATGAATGACTTCTTAAGAATAAAAACCTTTTATGAATACAGTTCGATATAAGCTAAGGAGTTACAAGTTTTCGCCAATTATCCTTTCCATTCTTTTAGCCATCCATTTAAAAATAAAAGAAAGAGCAGAGTCTGCAATAAACTAAGCTGCATAAAAACATGGACTAATATTCGCATGATAAAATGTACAAATGATTTACTATATATTAAAAACATTATTAT
>Ga0206833_1046_pt1 | contig 32214 bp, 24 predicted proteins | sample Alteio_BWOrgCont_32_FD_152891 | JGI IMG/M metagenome (GOLD analysis project Ga0206833, IMG submission 152891) | Enriched cells from forest soil in Barre Woods Harvard Forest LTER site, Petersham, Massachusetts, United States -... | ecosystem: Environmental > Terrestrial > Soil > Temperate forest >... | reverse complement strand
GATAAGTAATAATGGTAATTAATACAGTGATTGATATAATAGATTAATTCAAAACTTGTGGCAACTTTGTGTTGTTCAACAATTAAACAGATCTATAAAAAATATGAAAACAAGAAAATTAGGTAACGGTGGGCTTGAAGTTTCGGAGCTTGGGTTGGGGTGTATGGGACTTAGCTATGCATACGGCACTGCACCCGACCCCAAGGATGCTGTAAAATTATTACATGCAGCCGTGGAACAGGGAGTAACACTTTTTGATACCGCCGAAGCTTACGGCCCTTTCAAGAATGAGGAATTGCTGGGTGAAGCGCTTGCTCCTTTTCGCAACCGCGTGGTGATTGCCACCAAATTCGGTTTCCTAAACGGCGATGCTACAACAGGGGTCGACAGTCACCCGGATCGAATCAGAAAAGTGGCGGAAGAATCATTAAAAAGATTAAAGACCAATTATATTGACCTGTTTTACCAACACCGGGTTGATCCCAAAATACCTATAGAGGATGTTGCAGGTACAGTAAAAGACCTTATTAAGGAAGGCAAGGTTAAGTATTTCGGTATGTCGGAAGCGGGTGTTCAATCTATCCGTAAGGCACACGCGGTGCAGCCCGTAGCAGCATTGCAAAGCGAATACTCGCTATGGTGGCGCGAACCTGAGCAGGAGATATTACCACTACTGGAAGAATTAGGTATTGGTTTTGTGCCTTTCAGTCCACTGGGGAGAGGTTTTTTAACCGGAGCCATAAACGAGAATACTACCTTCGACAAAAATGATTTTCGAAATATGCTTCCCCGCTTTAACGCTGAAGCGCGCAAAGCCAACCAGGCTATGGTTGATCTGCTGATCAAAATAGCGCAGGAAAAACAGGGCACACCCGCCCAGATAGCATTAGCGTGGCTGCTGGCACAAAAACCATGGATTGTACCTATTCCGGGGACCACCAAACTGCACCGGCTGGAAGAAAACCTTGGCGCCGTAAAAATAGAACTTACTAAAGGCGAACTGGCGCAGATTGAAAAAGCTGCTTCTGAAATTAAGATTGAAGGTGCCCGTTATCCCGAACAGCTGCAAAAAAGCGTAGGCAAATAATTTAAAACATCTCATAAAATATGGAAATAAAACGTAGCGGTTCGCAGCTTTCAGGTAAGGGGCCGGCAGAATATTTTACCGGCTCCGTGCGCGTTGATCCGCTTATCAGCCCGCCCGATCCATCCCGTGTAGTTATGGCTTCGGTTACATTTGAACCGGGTGCCCGTACGGCCTGGCACACGCATCCGGTTGGTCAAACGCTTATTATTACTTATGGTTGCGGCTGGGTACAACGTGAAGGCGGCAACCGAGAAGAAATAAGACCCGGCGATGTGGTTTATTTTGAACCGAATGAGAAACACTGGCACGGCGCCACGGCAACTACCGCTATGAGTCATATCGCCATACAGGAAAAACTGAATGGTTCGCCTGTGGATTGGATGGAGCATGTGACTGATGAGCAGTATAACCGGTAATATTTCATCAAACCATAAAAAAGCCGCATTTCTTTATACTGAAGAAATGCGGCTTTTGTTTTTAAACGATATCTACCCTTGCAATTAGTGATCAGATACAACTACTATTTTTCCCGCAGGTTTATCCCCTGTCCTCTTTTTGATGGTCATAATTACCAGTGGAATACACAATGCATTCATCATAGCCAGCAGCAGGAAGGCATCCATATAACTCAGCAAAAAAGTTTGCCTCACTACGGTATTTTCAAGCGCACCGATAGATTGCTGCAAGGCACGTAGATAGTTAGAACCATGCGCCATAAAATTACCTATAAAGCTTTGCATCCGCTGCTGGGTAACCGGGTCACTTGCCGTTACATGGGCAATAAGGGAGGTCCTGTTAGCCGCTGCACGATTGGCGATATAGGTATTGATCAATGCGATACCAAACGATCCACCCATTTGCCGCATCATATTGTTTAATGCTGCACCCTGTGGTATGTCTGCCGGTTTTAGCTCCGATACCGCAAGCGCGGTAAGCGGAACAATCAGCAAGGCTGCCCCGAGGCCGCGGAATATCAACGGGATAAAAAAGTAAGCGCCACCAGTTTGCAGGTTTGAGCCCGACATCAACCACCCAAAAATAGCCGAGAACAGGAAACCTGTAATAATGAGATACTGAGGACGCAAGCCGCTTTGCAGCATTTTACCCAAAAATGGCGAGATCATGGCAGCCATGAGCGTACCAGGCAACAACATAGTACCGGTTTGAAAAGCCGTATAACCAATAATACGTTGTGCATATAAAGGAAAAACAAACACCGCACTAAAAAGCCCGAAACCCAACACAAAGGTCATTATGGCTGATATAGATAGGGTACTGCTTTTAAGTACCCTGAAATTGATAACTGGAAATTCTACGGTCAATTCCCACCAAACCAGTGTAGCCAGGCAAATTGCAGATAAGACACTCAATACAATAATATAGGTAGCAGAAAACCAGTCGTCGGTTTCGCCCCGTTCCAGCACGACCTGCAATGCACCGACACCAACGGCTAACAAGCCTATTCCGAACCAGTCGATGCGCCGGTTATCAGTTGAGGCTTTGCTTGGCCGCAGATACATATAAGATAGTAATGCCGCCATCAGTCCGATAGGTATGTTGACGTAGAATATCCACTGCCAGCTTAGGTTATCTACAATATAGCCACCCAAAACCGGACCGATAGAAGGCCCTATGATTATACCCAGGCTGAAGATGCCGCTGGCAGTGCCACGTTCTTTGGGTGGAAAAGTTTCAAACAAAATAGCTTGCGATGTTGATAGCAATGCTCCGCCTCCAATTCCCTGCAAAAACCGGAAACCTACCAATTCCCATAAACTATGGGAAAAACCGCACATCGCCGACGCAAGGGTAAACAGAAGGATAGAGCCGATATAATATTGTTTCCTGCCTATCTTTTCGGCTAAGAAGCTGGTCATCGGAATAATGATCACATTGGCAATAGCATATGACGTGATTACCCAGGCGGTATCCTCCAGCGAGGCGCCCAGATTTCCGCTCATGGTATTGATGGATACGTTTACGATGGTAGTATCAATCAGTTCGATGATGGTTGAGGTGATGATCGTTACTACGATGATCCATTTTCTAAAACCTGTTTCCATTGTAAGTTATTTATAATGTTTGTAACTTTGTGACAAAGTTAGCGCAATAATTGTTGTTTAATTACGTCAATTGTCATGTAATTACAATTTTCGAGTATGGAAGAAAAAAAATTGAGCCCCGCCGATGTTAATATCCTGATGGACGTAGATTTCCTGGTATCGGTTATTGTAGCCATCGGTGAGGTAGCTAATATTACCGGCGTGCCACAGCGCAAGATCCGTTACTGGGACGAAAAGGGATATATTGAACCGGTAGACAAAGAATCGACCTACCGGCAATACGATTACCTCAATATCAAAAGAATAGTACTGATTAAAGAATTGCTCGACGAAGGCTATACCCTGGAAGCTGCTGCGAAAAAAGTTATTGAACGATGTATTAAAGTAGAAGAAGTGTTTCTGCGGTTAAAAAACCAGGCTTCTTCTTCAACTGAATAAGAGCCAGTAAAGTACAGAATTGAAATTTCCTATCATTTCCAAAAAGGAGGCTGTGTTACGGTGCCCTTCGCTGTCCCGCAGAAAACATGATACAGACGAACCACGCTGGGCCAGGCGAAACAAGTCACCACTGTAAATCAACAAGTTAATTACCAACCTGGGCCACTTTGGGACAAATGGGACAAAAAAATGCAAATTTTGGATAAAAAAGTCGTTTGTATGGGACACTTTTCCCGTCCCCTGTCAATTCTTTTTGTAACTATATTTTATCAAAAAGCTCTAAGTGTAAAAGCCATCATGAAGACATTTTACTTTATTGTATTGTTACTATTAATTGGCGTTTACCCAACCTTTTCGCAAACAACTGCTCCTGCCGATTCAATGGTTTATGTTTGCCCGCCTTGTAACGGCAGTTGTGATCAATTGCAATTTGATAAACCGGGCGTTTGTCCGCATTGCGGCATGACGCTGGTAAAAATGTCGCTCAGTGATTTTAAGAAGCAGTTAGCCGCAAAACCTGTTACCATTGCTTTTTACCTGCAGGATGGCGTTGAAGTGCTTGATTTTGCAGGCCCGCTAGAAGTTTTTACTACAGCAGGGTTTAATGTTATCATCGTATCAAAAACATATAAACCTATCCGCTCAAAAACCGTTTTATTTATAACACCCGACTATACCGTAGCCGATGCACCCAAAAGCGATATACTGGTTGTTTTTGGCGGCCCTACCCAACCAACTATTGACGACCCCGAAGTAATGGCGTGGTTAAAAGCACAAATAAGTACAGATCAGTATGTAATGTCGGTATGTACAGGCGCGTTCATTTTGGGCAAAACAGGCATTTTGGATAACCTTACAGCAACAACCTTTCATACGGCCATAGGCGATCTGGCCAAAGCATATCCTAAAACCAAAGTATTAGCCAATACCCGTTTTGTTGACAACGGCAATGTGATTACCACAGCCGGAATTTCGGCAGGCATTGACGGGGCGCTGCACCTGGTCGAAAAGCTGCGCGGCAGGCCCTATGCACAAAGTGTTGCCGAAACCATTGAATATGATAAATGGGTACCTGATAATGGGCTGATAGTGAAAACGAATTGAAATTAGAAAATCGTTTAAACCGCCGAATAGAATAATTGTGTATTCGCATCCCCAAGCGCTGGTTATCGGGTAGAGAAACGGCTTAACGTTTCCCTGGAAACACCAAGGTAAGCTGCGATTAATGCTTTGGGTACCCTTTGAAAAAGCTCGGGATATTGTGCCAGCAACTGGTCATATCGCGATTTAGCGTCGTTGTTTAAAAGCGATAAAACCCGCTGCTGTAAGCTAATATATCCGGAAGTAGTTTTTATTCTGAAAAAATGTTCCATTTTATGTGATTCATCGCATAATTTTTTCTTGTCTGCAAAAGTGATGCAAAGCAGCGTTGAGTCTTCCAGGCAATCAATATTCAAATTGGCCCTTATTTGTTTACTAAAGGCCGAATAATCGGTAACCCACCAGTTTTCCATGGCGAATTGGATGATATGTTCCTTACCCTCCTCATTCAGGAAGGAAGCCTTCAGCAGGCCGCTAACCACAAAGTATTCATGCTCCACCAACCCACCAGCCTGAACAATAAACTGGTGCTTTTTTTGTCTCCTGAGTACGAAATGGGAAAACACATGCTCAAACTCGTCATCTGTTAAAGAAACGATCTCCTCTATTTGTGTTCTTAATAATTGCTTCATATGGCCCATTATGCATCCAATCCTTGCAGATGTAATCGCCACAAATTAATGAAGATGGTTTGAAATCATCCAATTAATTTTTGAGCGTGGCACAAATGCTACAATCCTCTCATTTTGAAGTGACCTATGTCACACGTAATTCGTGACCTACATCCTTAAATCAAGGGTCATTTTTGCTCCAATTTTGAATAAAAATCAAAGGACATGAAAATAGGAACAAAATCACTAATGGTACTGCTGTTACCCCTTCTTGCTTTCCAGGGTTATGGTCAAAGCAATTCATCAATTAATAAAAACAACAATAAAATGAAAACCAAAAATGTGTTAATCGTTGTTACTTCAACAGATGAAGTAAAAAGTACCGGGAAAAAGACCGGCCTGTGGATCGAAGAGTTTGCTTCACCCTATTACTTGTTTACCGAACAAGGTATAACTGTTACAGTTGCCTCTCCCAAGGGCGGCAAAGCACCTATCGATCCAAAGAGTGCATTACCCGATTATAGTACCCAAAGTGTTAAGAGATTTTTCAATGATCCTGTAGCCCAGGAAAAATTGAATAATACAATTCCGCTCAGTGAGGTGAACCCAAACGACTATGATGCTGTTTTTTATCCCGGTGGAACCGGGCCTGTTTGGGACCTGCCTCAAAACGAGCAATCCATCCGTATTATCGAATCATTTTATAATAATGGGAAACCTACTGCTTTGGTATGCCATGCGCCTGCCGCCCTTAAAAACGCAAAAGACAGCAATGGCGATCTGATCATTAAAGGGAAAAAGATAGCGGGTTATTCCAATAGTGAAGAAGCCGCAGGGCAAAGCGGCGACATGGTTCCTTTTTCATTAGAAACCATGCTCAAAGACGAAGGCGCTATCTATGTAAAAGGAGAAGACTGGCATTCCTTTGTAGTATTTGAAGGTAATTTAATAACCGGACAAAACCCTGCTTCATCAATAGCAGTTGCTCAAAAAATTATTGATGACTTTGCATCAGTGAATTAATATCCTTATTGTTAAACTAAAGGCATTCATTTCCTAAATGGGATGGGTGCCTTTCCCTTTTCTGGCCCGAGTATGAAGCGCAAGCCTAAAGCCGGGCGTACTTGCACCAGATAGAGGAGCGGGGACTCAATCTGATATATTGTTTTTTATTTTACCTTTACCTTAATCACTTTATTATGAAAAAGTTAATCATTTTACTTTCGTTATGCTTGATGATAACAAGCAAGGTTATACATGCACAAACCCATGAAGATTCGGTTAAGACTGAATTAAACTCTTTAAGGGATGATTATGTTAATAAAATAAAAAAATATGGTTTTAAACCCGGACTAAAAATCCCACCAATTGTTCTTGACAATCCACGTTCCTTTGGAAATTACGATGATAGTTTAAATGTTATCCATACCTGTAACTGGAATACCCTACCACAACAAGGGAAGGATTTTTTCAACGGCTTTGCTCAACATTTAGGACAAGGCCTTACCGGAGAAAAATTTTTCAAATTGGTTGTTTATAAATGGATATTTATACACGAATTGAGCCATTGGTGGCGTGCTTGCCAGCATCAAACCGCCGATCCTTATGAAAATGAAAAGGCAGCAAACCGGATAGATGCCGCTTACTGGCACGAAAAAGAGCCGGAGTTTTACCAATTTATGTTATTGGTATTTAACGATGTGTTACATAATACGCCAAATCCGGTACCAGCCGGTCAGCAAAAAGAAAAATACCTGAAAGATAATTATCAAAAATTACCCGGCGGAGCGGATTATTCCTGGTACCAATCAGTTATGATTGTAGAAGTTAGCAAAGAAGTGCCGTTCGAAACATTTAAGCAAGCTATTGAGCTTGCGGGAAAGCCTGCGAATTAAAAATATTCATTATGCCATCCTTTTCTGGCGCGAGTATGCAGCGTCGGCCTCAAGCCTGGCGTACTCGTGACTTTAGCTTTGTTAAAGTCACGAGTACGCCACCCACTTGTCAGCGCTGCATACTCGCGCCAGATAGAGATATTCTAAAAATATAATACCTAACTTAGATAAGCCCAACCTTCTTTTATCATGGCGAATAAAAAAAATTTCACTGATATTAAACCAACCTTAAACCTGCCATCAATATCGAATTTCAATGATATAGAAGTAGATTATTTAGAAATAAAAGACACCGACTACAGGAATAAATTCGCAACTTTTGATAAAGTCACTTTTAAAGATGCTGTTTTTTTTGAGAATGTAAATCTCTCAAATGGAATGAGCTTTGATAATTGTGATTTTGAAAGTATTCTTGTTTTTACTAATGTCATTGTTGATATGTATGACCCGTTGCTAATTCCTAACTCGGAAAGCATTATATTCAATAATTGCCAATTTCATAGTGTTGTAAATTTCAATGGGGAAAATACAAACATCCAAAGAAGTTTGGTTTTTGACAATTGTATATTTCAAAAAGGATTAAACATAACCAATTTGGAAATCAAAGTTGAAAGTTTGAAGATTAGCAACAGTACCATTAATGGCAAACTGGATATTTTTAATTCATCAATAAATCAAGATATACGTTTTAGTAATAATAAAATAAACACCCATTTACGGCTTGGAAATAATAAGTGCTCCATGATCGCATTTACTCAAGCCAATACCGTTATCGGCAATTTACATATCGACAATTGTAAACTTGAAAAAGGTATAGTATTTAATGACGGAGCATTTAAAGAGGAGATATTTTTCTCATTAAATGAAACTCATGGTTTTGGTTTATCAATAATTGATGCATCATTTGAAAAGACATTCTATATAAATTATCACTCAGGAAAGATTCGCCCAAATAGGGGAATATCTAAGTATTTTATTGCTTCATCAAAATTTGCCAATGGTATGCACATAATGGGGACGCAGGACATATTTCAGGATTGCCCGAAAGTTGATGAAATCTCTTTAAATATCTCTCCAATGTTGTCTGGTACAATTTCTTTTGGGGATTTAGATTTGGGAGCTTTAAATATTACTGGCTTTAATACTTCATCTAAAATTATATTTAAACACATTCAAATCAATCACATCAAAATAAAGGACTTCATTAACGAATGTGGTATAATTTTCTCGGATGTTAGAGCATCAAGAAGCGGATGGGAAAACCCATCAAAAACAGGCTATCCAAGATATAGTGCAATTTATGTTGATGACAGCAATTTTGGGAAGGCGCAATTTTTTCAAACAAACTTCAAGTCGTTTGATAATATCATATTAACTAATGTTATAATTAATGAAATCTCAACATCTTTAGTGACTTGGTTTACAGAACCACAACTTGAACGAGATGACATCAAAAATGATAGACGTCATTTAAAAAATGTTAAAAGGGGAAAAGATAAGCGAGAAATAACGAACGCAAGAATGTTTCTTATTCGCACCTTAGAATCAAAAAAAGACATTTATAAACAATTAAAGTTTGTTTCACAAAGACAAGGCGATATGCCCAAGGCTTTGGAGTTTCAGAGTTATGAAATGAATTATTACCGCCAAATAGTAAAATATGAAAAACCAAGAAAATTTAGCGAACACTTTATATTAGCTACAAGCCTTTCAAATAATTTTGGTCAAAATTGGATAAAGGCTCTTTGGCTTTTAATAATATTTTCATTTTTATCTTGCATACCAATTACATTGTTAACGTCAGCTGAATTAGACTATACTAAATTTGATATATCTTTTATTAATATAATTTATGACACAAAGGTATTCTTTCACAGTTTTTTTAAAATTTGGATGGTGCTATTAAATCCGACCCATCGCATTGCGGACATAGATAAAAACATAGACAATTATTCGGGTATCGTATATTTTTTGGACATGTTAAGTAGAGTAGTTGTATCTTATTTTATATTTCAAATGGTAAGCGCCTTCAGAAAATTCAGTAAATAATATTTACCACTTGTCAGCGCTGCATACTCGCGCCAGATAGAAAAACACTTCGGACAGCGGAGGATTTTCAACAACAAAGGCAGATATAATAACACCAAATTATTTATCAATTTGAACTTATATTTTTGATATATACTATTTAAAACCGCACAGTTATTCGTTCGGTTTCGGTACACCATCTTATTTAAATAACCATCATTGTATTGTATGTGAATAACATATACATTTGGAACGATGATTGACATCATACTGGCTTGCAATCCTATACATTCTATATTAGCCTTTATGGCATAGCATTCCTGGCAATGATATTTATCGGGATAACTTTTGCCTTGTTGTTATATTTTATACCAGGAGGTAATAGAGATGCCAACAGATTTCTTTGTGCAATACTAATTGTTGCTGCTTTGTGGATGGGCCGTATATTGACAGTGGACATGCGGCTGGCAACTTATAATTACTCATGGGGATTGCTGCCGCTGCAATTTTCGCTCGCACTCGGCCCCCTCTTTTTCTTTTATGTATTAAAAACAACGCAGCCGAAACATCAATTCCGATACATGCACCTGCTGCATTTTATTCCGGTGCTAACAAGCCTGTTGCTTTGGTTATTGCCGATCAAACTAAATCCGGCATGGCAGTTCCTTGGGTTTGTTTCCGTAACAAGTTACCTATATGCATCACACAAACTAATCGAAGCTTTTAACCGGCATCTCCCGTTTAACAGCGGAGACCGGGGTCGGAATGAGCTGCGGTGGCTGCATCATTTATTGATGGTTTTTGGCATATTATGGCTGTTATGGATACCGTTTACAGTTACTGCCTATTTTTGCAAATGGCGCGCGCAGGCATATGACCCGTGGTATCTGTTTATCATGATCACCATAATTTGGATGGCGGTGAAGGCGTATTTACGACTTACGATGGGCACACCCGCAGCTGCTGCAGAAGCATTAAAACCATTGCTGCCGATACAACTAAAGCAAAAAGCGGTATGGTTGAAAAATGAGGTTAAAGTAAAACGCTATTATGAAGATCCGGAATTAAGCCTGGGCTCTCTGGCCGAACAGCTTGAATTGAGCAGCCATGAATTATCAAAAATCATCAATACCGTTTTCAAAAAAAGCTTCAATGATTTTATTAACGAATACCGTGTATATGCGGTAGCCCGTAAAATGCAGGACCCGGCTTATGATCATATCACCCTGTTGGGTATTGCATATGAATCGGGTTTTAATTCTCAAAGCACCTTTACCCGAATTTTCAAGCAGACAACCGGTAAAAGTCCGGCTGAATATAAAACCAGGTTAAAAAAAGATTACCCATCTTATAATTTGGGCAGTCACCAGCAATTTGCGACGCTAATTTCGAACCAGAAATCCAATCGCAACTTTATGTTCAAAAATTACTTTAAAACAGCCTGGCGCAACCTGATGCGCAATAAGAGTTATGCAGCCATCAATATTACCGGTTTGGCTATAGGTATCGCAGCTTGCTTGCTCATATTCCTGGTTGTTCAATATGAAACGAGCTTTGATAATTTTCATTCCAATAAAGATAAAATCTACCGCATTATAACTGTTTCTAACGGGGCAGATGGCGTAACTCATGGCAGTGGCGTTCCGCTGCCGCTGGCTGAAGGGTTAAGGCTCGATTTTCCGCAGTTAAAGCAGGTATCCAATATTATGCAGAACGATGGTTCACACTATTCGGTAAATGATGCAACCGGCGGCGGCACGGTAAAGAAATTCAAGGAGGACCTGGCTTATTATGCCGATCCTCAATTTTTTCAAATTTTTGATTTTAAATGGCTCGCGGGCGATAAAAACACCGCACTTGCTGAGCCAAACGCCATCGTATTATCGCGCGACGAAGCCAATAAATTCTTCGGCGACTGGCATACGGCAATGGGCAAAATTGTACGATACGAAAACAAACGCGACTTTAAAGTTACCGGCATCCTGGAAAACACACCTGTAAATACCGATTTCCCGCTGAAACTGGCGATATCGTGGGTTACTATGATCAGCAAAGACGGCGATCTTAGCGGCAACGCGCACGACTGGATAAGCACCTTTAGCGATCATAATTGTTATATCCTGTTGCCGCCCAACAGCAACGTAAAACAGTTTAACACAGATTTGGCCGCGTTTGCAAAAAAACATATCCCACCACCGTACAATAAAAGCGCTTACCAGTTGGAACCATTGAATGATATGCATTATAATACCGAATTAAATGTTTACGGCGGCCATACATTCAGTAAGCAACTGATCAGTGTCATCAGCCTCATCGGCCTGTTCCTGCTGTTGATAGCATGTGTTAATTTTATCAACCTGGCTACTGCCCAGGCGGTAAACCGATCAAAAGAAGTGGGTGTACGCAAGGTTCTGGGCGGCAACCGCAGTCAGCTGGTGCTGCAATTTATAAGCGAAACATTAATTATCACGCTATTTGCGGTGGTGCTGGCGGTTGTAATTGCTATAGCAACTTTGCCGATGTTAAATAACCTGCTCGAGATTCAGTTGAGCAACAATTTCCTTGCTAGTGTTGTAGTAATATTATTTCTGTTGGCTGTTATTGGTGGTGTTACTTTGTTGGCAGGCTTATACCCCGCGCTGGTATTATCGGGTTTTAACCCTATCGAGGCGTTAAGAAACAAGGTTAAAGCCGGCCGCTCAAGCGGCATTTCGCTGCGCAGGGTGTTGGTGGTTGCACAGTTTTGTATCGCGCAGTTCCTGGTGATCGGTACGCTGGTGCTCATCTCTCAAATGAATTACTTTAAAAACAAACCTCTTGGCTTTACTAAGGATGCCGTGATCTCTGTTCCATTCCCCGGAGATAGCATCAGCCGCACAAAGATAAATGCATTTAAAAATCAGCTTTTGCAGCAGCCCGGCGTTAAGGATGTAAGCTTTAGTTTTGCCAGTCCATCAGATAATAATTCATGGCACAGCGATTTTAAATTCAATAATTCGCCTAAGCAAACCGATTTCAGCGCCAGTTTAAAATGGGCCGATGCCGGGTATTTTAAACTTTACAATATTCCGTTTGTGGGCGGCGGTCCATATAAGGTATCGGATACCATTTCAGGATATGTAGTTAATGAAACCCTGATGAAAAAGCTGGGTTTCAGTGATCCTAAACAAATCATTGGCAAATACATTATGCTATGGAACGATAAGAAAAAATATGCGCAGATAACCGGCGTTGTGAAAGACTTTCATGTAGGCTCGCTAAAAGATCCTATTCCCCCGGTGTTGATGAGTTCGTGGGTTGATGTTTATCAGAAAATGGATATAAAAATCCAGCCCGTTAATGTAAGCCACACTTTAGCTGCGATAGAAAACTCCTGGAACAAAACATTTCCTGATGGCATATATGAATATCAATTTCTTGATACTACCATTGCCAAATTTTATAAGAGCGAAGACGAACTATCAACCCTTTATAAAGTATTTGCAGGTATTGCCATATTTATATCCTGCCTCGGCTTATATGGATTAGTATCATTCATGGCCGTGCAGCGCACCAAGGAAGTAGGCATACGCAAAACACTGGGCGCCTCGGTAGGGCATATTGTTTATCTTTTCTCGAAGGAATTTACGTTGCTGGTGATTATAGCTTTTGCCATATCGGCCCCAACAGGTTACTATTTTATGCATAAATGGCTGCAGGGTTTCACTTACCGGATCACCCTTGGCCCCGGTATATTCATCCTGGCTATTTTGGCATCGGTAATTATTGCCTGGCTGGCGGTGGGCCTTAAAGCTGTTAAAGCAGCTTTAGCTAACCCGGTGAACAGTCTGCGCTCAGAATAAGCTATTGCTGCCCAGTGCTTACAAAACTTTAGGAGATAAAATAACTATTGCTGTAACCTGATTCAGTTACTGTGCGACTAAGATTTAAATATCAAAAAAACACAGCAATGAAACTAAACTTTGCCAGGGCGATTTTCTTATTCTTCGCAGCGTACATTATCGTAACAATTTTAGCAGCGGCTACAACTGAAACCTATGGGATGATTGCTCATCCACCTGAGGCAGCGCCGGGAGTAAGCCCGGTAAAAGCACCGGTGTTCCTGGCCACTGTTCCCTTTCATGTATTGATCATGCTGATCATATGGCCCATATTTGCTGCAATCTATTTCAAGAAGCCTAAAAGGAGAAACCCTGTTGAGGAAAGAACAGAAACGTGGAACCTGGCATTTATATGGATTGCACTGGCAATGATTGTAGACTGTGTTGGATTTGTGCTGATCAAGCATCCGTATTCCTTAACGGCGCACGCTTTTTATGTGGACTACCAACCGTGGATCAGCCTCATCTATATCGCCATTTTTGTAAGTCCTTTTATCAGGCTGATGCTGTCGCATCGGGCTCCGAAAAGAAAGTAATCAATAATCAGGATTTAAATCATCTTTAATCCGCTGTCCGGTTCTCTGAAATCGGACTAATATGCCTGTAGTCTCTGACTACAGGCATATTAGTCCATCAATAAAATAACAACTTTCAGCACATCCTCCAAAATACCACCTCGTTACCGGCGCCCGCACTTGTATCCAATATATTATCTTTGTATAAGATGCAGCACCAAGAATTTGAACCGCCTGAAGAGCTCCGCGATACCATCAAGTGCTTTTGGTATAACAGAAGAGACTCCGCCGAGCTGCAACCAAATTTTGAGGTACAGCCCGATGGCTATGCTGAAATTATTTTTTATTTCGGAGATGTCCTTAGCATGGTTGGCAACGGGGGCTTGCAGTCGTTGCCATCGCCATTTATGATGGGCTTGCTTAATCAGCCTGTTCTATTTCACACCAAAAACCATTTAGAAATTATTGGGATCAGATGCTTTCCCTGGACTGTGTTCGATTTGCTCGACCTACCATCAGGTAAAGATGGCGTGCGCATATTTGAGCATCCTATGGCCCTGCTTCAACCCAGATTAAATGCTTTTATCCATGCCGGCAAGGTAGATGAAGCACTGGCCGCTGTAAAACAGTATTTTTTGGATGCACAGTCGCACATCGCTACTAACAGTATGCTGTTCAGAGCGGGCGTTGCTATGCGGGCGGCAAACGGCACCATGCCGGTAAGCCAGGTAGCGGCGGCAGCCCATGCCACGGTTCGGACATTGGAACGGAATTTCAAGCAATCTTCCGGCTATTCCGTTAAAGATGTATCGGGCTTGATCCGTTTTGAGCAGGTACGTAACCGATTATGGCAATATCCTAATTGCCACCTTGCCAGCTTAGCTCATGAGCTGGGCTATGCCGATCAATCACACCTCAGCAGGGAATTTAAACGCTATAGCGGCACCACGCCGGCAGCATTTGCCCGAAAAGCAAAGAAAGGCAAACAGGTAATAAGTACCGATTTTGTCGCATTTGTTCAAGCCTAGTACAACCGTATTCAGGACTTTTGCTTATCAGAAATCATAAAATATTATGTTGATACACGATAAGCAAATCGCCATAATTGGCGGCGGCCCCAGCGGGCTAACTTTAGCACGACTTTTACAACTAAAAGACGCAAATGTTAAAGTATACGAAAGAGATCTTAATAAAAATGCCCGTGTACAGGGTTCGCCACTTGATATGCACGAAGAATCGGGATGGGCGGCTTTAAGCAAAGCCAATTTAATAAACGAGTTTAATGAACATGTTCTTGCCGGTGCAGATAAAAAGATCATCGTAAATGAACGTGCAGAAATAATTTTGAGCGATCACGATACAAAATCAGATGAAGATGCCGGCAATAAACCTTCCCGTCCTGAAATAAGCCGCGGTGCATTACGAAAAGTATTGCTGGAGTCATTACAACCGGAAACGGTTTTGTGGGATAGCCATTTTGTTTCGATGGAAAAGCAAAATGAAGGTTGGTTGCTGCAATTTAAAAACGGTTCATCTGCTTACGCAGATATTGTAGTTGCAGCTGACGGCGCTAATTCCAAAATCCGGCCGTACGTAACCAACATCAAAGCTTTTTATTCGGATATTATCATGCTCGAAATCACTATTAATGATGCCCAAAAAGCTGCGCCTCATATTTATGAATTGCTCAATGGCGGCAAAGTAATGGCCTTCGGCAATGGGAAGAATATACTGGGTGGCCAAAAAGGCAATGGCGATCTTGGTTTTTACGCAACTTTCAAAGCACCTGAAAACTGGGTAACCAATAATGGTCTCGATTACTCTGACAGAACACAATTATTGGCATGGTTTAAAGAAGAATATTCCGGATGGAGCAGTATTTGGTATGAACTATTTGAAAATACGGCAACGCCTGTTATTCCGCGTCCTATTTATTGCATGCCTTTAGATCAAACCTGGGAAACCCTGCCCAATGTAACCCTACTTGGCGATGCAGCCCACGTTATGCCGCCCTTCGCAGGCGAAGGTGCAAATATGGCCATGCTTGATTCTTTGGAATTGAGTAAATGTTTAACGTCTTATAAATACAGCACTTTGCAGGAAGCCATTTCCTCCTATGAAGTAGCTATGCGCCAAAGAGCAGCAGTAGCAGCAAAACAATCGCTCGAAAACGGTGAGCGGATGCATTCGGAAGGTGCACTTGAAAAAATGCTGGCTGTTTTTGGCATAAAGTAATTCTTAATCTTTGCCTTTCAGTATGAAACCACAAGACCTTGATTTTAAAATGGAAAACTTTTCCATTGATACAGCTATAAATTTACCGGAAAACAATCCGGCACCTAAAGTAAAGTCCCAAAAACAATTATGGATTATTATAGGCATTGTGGTATTAAACTCTATCGGAATGTCAATAGTGCTGCCTCTTTTGCCTTTTATAGTAGGCAAATACCTTCCATCGGGACAGGTGGTGGTTGGTATGAGTGCGCTTATGTCGGTCTTTGCTGCCTGCACATTTTTTGCAGCTCCTGCTTTAGGCGCATTAAGCGATAGATACGGCCGTAAAATCATTTTGATCATCAGCTTATTAGGCTCTGTTATTGGGTATGTTTTGTTTGGAATTGGCGGAGCGCTTTGGATCCTTTTCCTGGGGCGCATTATTGACGGACTTACAGCCGGAAATATCAGTACTCTATTTGCCTATGTGTCTGATAGTACCGAACCAAAGGAACGATCCAAGTGGTTTGGTTTTATCGGTTCTGCTATGGGAATAGGAAAACTAGGTGGCCCCGCCTTGGGCGGACTGCTGGGAAGCATTAATATTGCATTGCCATTTTATATTACCGCCGGGTTAATATTCCTATCGGGCCTGGCTGTATATTTTCTGCTGCCCGAATCTTCAACTCCCGAAAAAAGGACTAAACAGATAACGCTTAAAAGTTTTAATACCTTTTCCCATTTAAAAGATATTTTCAGCCTCAAAGCAATAAAATCACTACTCATACTGGGTGTCCTTTTTTGCGCAGGTCAGGGTATTTTCCAGTTTAATTTTATTCTTTTCCTTAAAGATATTTATAAATGGGGACCGGCATTTATTGGGGCTATGCTGACGCTCGTTGGTATTTTCGATATCGCTACACGAGCTTTGTTATTGCCCCGGCTATTGCAACATTTTAGCGAAAAAACTATCGGAATAGCTGGATTAATTGGCATGGGGATTGGCTTAGGATTAATTGTGGCCAGCACTTTTGTACCTTCGGTAATTATTATTTCGCTGGCTATCATTTTTATAATTTCGGGTTCAGGCTTATTCGAACCAACGTACAACGGAACGTTATCGCAATCGGTCGACGAAACCCAACAAGGAAAATTACAGGGCGTAAACCAAAGTTTGCAATCGGTAAATAATATGCTCATTCCGCTGGGTGCGGCTGCCATCTATTTTTTTAGCCCGGGCATGTTGTATGCAACAGCAACCTTTATTGTACTGGCAGCAGCAATATTGTATTCGAAACTTTTACCTCAACCTAAATGTCCCGCTGTTTGATTTCTCTGACTTTGGACGACTTGCCTGTAGTCTCTGACTACACCAATTTGAATTTCAACAAATAAGTGTATTTTTAAGTATTCTTCCAGGCCAATATCATGAAAAAAATCACACTGCTTTTCTTTGCAATAGCATTCACTTGTTTAGCCTTCGGTCAGCAGGTTAATTACGGCGATAATGCTGCCGCGGGCAAATACTACGAGGTACGTGGTATAAAAATGTATGCCGAAACTTACGGGCAGGGCAAACCCTTGTTGCTGATACACGGCAACGGTGGCAGCATATCGGCATTTTCGCATACCATCCCCTATTTCGCCAAAAAATATAAAGTAATAGCGGTGGATAGTCGCGCACATGGCAAAACCATTGATCCCAGTGATTCATTAAGTTTTGAGCAAATGGTTGATGATTTTGCCGTGCTGCTGGATAAGATGCATATCGATTCGGCTTATGTGATCGGCTGGAGCGATGGCGGTATCAATGCATTGCTGCTAGCTATGCGCCACCCCGATAAAGTGATCAAACTGGCGTCCACCGGGGCTAATTTAACACCCGATTCATTGGGAATAGTGCCAAAAGACTGGAACGACATGGTGAAACAATACAACAGCGATAAGGATAAACCGCGAACCACCGCTAAAGAGAAAAACGACTGGAAAATATTTATGCTCGATTATGTTCAGCCCAATATCCCGTTTCCTGCTCTAAAGGCTATCAAATGCCCCTCGCTCATCATCTGCGGCGACCATGATGTAATACCTATTGAACATACCGTAAAAATATACCAGGCCATTCCGCGCGCTTACCTTTGGGTGGTGCCCAATTCGGGTCATCCCACATTGATACAGCATGCTGATGATTTTAATAAGCTGGTAGATGATTTTTTTGAGCAACCATTTCATCAGTTTTGATGGATGACTTACCGGACTGAATTAAAAAAATCACGAGTCGCATTTGCCCACCGACCCTCCCGGCAGACTCACGCCAGGTAGGGAAAATATTATCTGTAAAGGGCATTATTATTTATTAATAGATATTTTCCGATGAACCGAATGCTGTTATCGCTGAGGATATCCGGATTAGCAATTGAATTGAGGACGTTTCCGGTATTTTTATCTATTATTTTGAAAAATCGGTTATCTTCCGATACACAAATCAAATAGTCTTTGTATAGACCCAATAGTGCGCAATTTGGGGTTTTCCAAACAGTGTTTTTGCCGGCTAAGTCAAAACAACAAACCTTATCAAAATAAGTTAAGTATAGCCTATTATTTTCGAGGAAATAACTGGGGAGACGCGATTCCAGGGCATCATTTTTCAGGGCAAATAAGATGGAGCCGGTATTCACGTCTATTACTTGAAATTGCTGACGTGTCGAAATACAAATTCGTTGTCGTTGATCAGCTTCGATGCTTCTATTAAGGAAGTTATTTTGTTGACCGTTATCTATAAAATCATTGGGAAGTGCCTTTTGCCATTTTTTGGTGAAGTTCTGAAGGTCGATACAAGTTATATACGTAACGATTTGGCCTTGCGCCGGTTCAATTTCCCAAGTGTATATTAATTTTTTTCCGACTAATCCAATGCTACCATTATTCAGACTACCATTTTTATATTGCTGTTCCCATAACAGTTTTTCGGTGGTCAGGTTAAACACGTATATTCCGTTAAAACTGCTAATTACTACTGTGTCTTTAAGGAAAAGTAGCCGGTTGGAATAAAATACTTTATTTTTAAATTCAGATAGGTACTGAACAGCTGTGCTATCGTCACATAGCTTAACTATAGTGCTTGAGCCATAACGTGGAAAATATAAACATCCGTTTTTCAACTGTTCAACAGGAGTAGTACAGGATGAACAACTGGCTTCGTTTTTTAACTCGATGATGTTTCGCTTTATTATCTTCAATGCGGCTGGATTTTTCAGCGGTTGGATGAAGTAAAAGCCTGGGTCGAAAACCGAATCAACAAAATGACCGACTATAGTATCGTTAAAAACCTGCAAGTCGTAAGCTTTATAGATTGAATCAGTGTAAATATGCGTCAGCTTTAACGCTCTGACCATTTCGTTAACAAATTCCCTTTTGCTGATGGGCGGTTTGCTTCTACATGAAAATGAAAGCAGCCATACAAAGCATATGGCAGTTATGGAAAGAATGTTTCTTATTTTCATTTTCACAAGCTATTGCAAAGTTGGTTAATCAAATTGTTGGCAGCTGTGTAGCTAGAATATATATTCACTTCCGCTGGTCGAAGTTTAGCATAGCGTAACTTCGTCCTAAAATGTTTTAAGCTTGCAGCTTAACCGCCCTTTGGCGTGAGGCACTGTCATTAAAAGCAAGCAATTTAAATATAGGCACTGCTGTCCGATTTGAAATCAGACAGCAGTTTAAGATCAATAACATCTACCTAAAAAAGATACCCTATAGAAAGGCCTAATGACCTGTTTTTTATATTGTCTTCAGGTGTCCAAACAATATTCTTTAAACCTAAACTATAGTTTAAATCAATTGTATAATGCTTTTTAATTTCGACACCGGCGATGAAATTAATACCATAATCAAAGGGTTTGTATTCGTCCTTAGTACGGTCGTTGCCAAAAGCTAAACTTTCGTTATAATTAGCCGTCTGAGAGCCTGTTTCTTGCGAAATAACTGAACCAGAAAGGGCATAACCTATATATGGCCCGCCGCCGGCATAAATTTTTGTTGCAGGTGCCACCTGTACTTTATATAACAGGTTTACAGGCATTTCAAGGTAGTTAAATTTATCAGTTCCGGTTGTGTGGTAGCTATAACTTTGGTAAGTTCCCAAAAAGCTATATTCATCTGTAAATTTGCCGCCTTTTGTTATAAAAAACAACCCGGGCTGCACAATGAAATGCTGAAAAGCAATATCCCCAATAACGCCGACCTGAAAACCGGTTCTGTTTTGAGGATCAACAGCATAATTGGCGTACGTGGTGCTGAAGGCGGTAGTTGATAAATTTACACCTGCTTTAACGCCAAGGTTAAAAGTTTGAGCAAAAGAAAATGTAGTAAGTAATACGAGGCTAAGCGTTAGTAATAGTTTATTCATGAAATGGATTTAAGTGGGGCCAAATGTAGAAATTAATTAAAAAAGTAAGGGTTGTTGTATCAACTTATTTCGATGCTTATCCCCTGCCCAAGGTTTCCAACTTTGTTATTCCTATCTTCGTTTTACAGAACCTACCGCATATCCTGAGCTATGAAAATATTTACTCTTATTTTTTTGTTACTTGTAACCCACCTGGCTTCCGGACAAAGCAAGCTGCCTGTTATCAGGGCTATTTCAAAAAAAGCGCTCATTATTGAAGGGGATGAAGACCGGTATAACTGGAACCTTAGCCCTAAAACCAGGCCCGACGTTCATACGATAACCAAGAGCCCTCAGCCCAAATGGGTTAAGTTTTATACTGACATTGACTCCATTAAAGTTAAACTAAAGCCAGGTGAAAAATTTGACTTTATTGTGCTGTTAAATGAAAAAGACAGCTGTTATACCAGAATTGAAAGCCCGGCAGTTAAAAACTACGCCAAACAATACCCGGTATTGCACGACACCCTTAAGTTTATTTTAACCAGCTTTAATAACCTGAAATTTAAGGCTGTACTTAACCAGGCAGACACCTTGAATTTAATGTTTGATTCGGGCACTACGGGCCTGTTGCTAACCAATGAATGTATTAAACACAAAATACATTCTTTGAATCTGGAAAGCGATCAGCACCAATTACAGGTTGGAAATTTGACCTGGAAGGGCCTGCGGATTTATCCCGTGGAACTATCCGGACAGGAAACGGACGGACGTTTTGGCTGGGACCTCTTCGATGGCAAAGTGGTAGAGATTGATTATGATAAGTGCCTGTTCATTGTTCATACCCAGTTACCGAAAATGGGTAAGGGATATTCCAGATTAAAAATGGATTACCGGTATAATCTATTTTGTATCAATGCTGCGTTGCAGATCAAAAACAAAAAATACAAGAACCTCTTTTTATTCGACAGTGGTTACCAGCGCACCATTATGCTGGATACCGTATTGACGAAGGAACAGCAATTCCCGGATGATTTAAAGGTGATTAAAAAAGTGATAATGAAAAACGGACAGGGTCGTGCGATACCGGTTATCACTGTCAACAACGAAAGATTTAATATAGGTAATGAAAGCCTTTTTAATATCCCCGTTCAACTCATGGCGACCGCTAACCCTGCAAGGTTCAAGACCCATATTTTGGGCAACGAAGTATTAAAAAGGTTTAACACCGTACTCGATTTTCAAAACAATATGGTTTATTTAAAACTAAATACATTAAAGGACCTCCCTTATGTAGAATAAGGGGTATTGGTTGATGGCTCCGGAATTTAGGGTATCCTTCAAATGGTTTCCATATTTTGGAAATAACGGCACTTTCGCATAGGTCAAAAAGCATTTTAAAAAGAATTCCAAATGGCTGCCAGGCGGGCGCCTGGTCAGCCAAATATACCAATTGTACAGGAGAGACATTTTTGTTGATGCGTTTTGTTATATCGCTTTTTTTATTTTTTTATGGCTATTGAACTTTATTTAAGGTATCCCGATAACGAAACCAGTTAAAATCAACATAGCCACCTGTATTGGCCGTGCGGGTGTTGTAATTAAACAGCGCAAAGCGATTTGCCGTCCAATCAAGACCCAGGCCCATTTTTAGTTCGTTGCCAATGGGCCGGAAGTTTTTGCCGTCGGTGCTGTAAGCAAATGATGCTATAAACCCGGTGTGTGTAACACTCGCTTTAAGCCAAATGGTGCTGCCCCTAAGCTTTAAAGTAGTAATAGTAGTATCATTGTTAACCATTGTTAATACTCTTTTTGTCCCCCTCTGCTGAACAGCGATAAAGGCATAAGGGAATTGAAAGATGCCAAAACCTGCCACATCACCATTTTTCATACCGGCAACATGCATCTCAACTGTGCCTTCTGAATACGGACCTTGCACACGTTGTGTAAGCGTATTACGGGCACCAGCCAAATTTTTAGCTTTGCTCGCTTTTAATCGCAAATATCCATTGTGCTCAGTAAGAGACCATTTTTGAGGATCAGGGTTATGGTTCCATTGCCACTGCAACCCAAGCCTGGGCGAATTAAATTCATCGGATGTAGCAGGAACGGTAATAGCATAAGTACCACCAACATTGGGCTTTTTACAGGTATCCACTCCTTTCCCATCTTTCCCTAACATGGGCCAGCCATCTACCCAGGTAACCGGCTCTAGGTTGGGCACACGCCCAATAGGGCCACGATCCTGCATAATAATAAACCACCACGAACCATCTTTCAATTGCACCATACCACCCTGGTGCAGTCCATTGCCGGGATAAGTATGGTCGTCATCAATAACTACTTTTGATTCGTAAGGCCCGTAAATATTATCAGACCGAAGGCAAACCTCCCGGCCTTTTGTACCACCGGTAGAACCCAGCAAATAATATTTACCATTTATCTTGTATAAATGTGACCCTTCCAGGTATGGGTATTGCGGATTGTTATAAATTTCCTTTTGAGGAACTTTTACCGAACGTGCATCGCTATTCAACTCCGTTATATAAAGCTTTTGTTGCCCATGCGCTACATAAACTTTCCCGTTATCATCAAAAAACAAACCCGGATCATATAGATATTCCTTAAAAATAGTCCTTGTCCAGGGGCCCTTAACATCCTTTGCTGTGCATATTGAAAAATGTCCCTCTTTAGTGCCTATTCCAGCAGGGGTACAAAATCCGGCATAAAAAGTACCGTCATGGTAACGAAGCGTAGATGCCCATGAACCGTTCAAATACATATTGCCGCCTTTCATATCGTACCGGAGATCCTCATCATACCTCGCGACGGCGTAGCCGGCCATCTCCCAGTTTACAAGATCTTTAGATTTTGCGATGGGGCAGCCCGGCACATAATGCATACTGGTTGAAATAAAATAAAATTCGTCATCTACCCGAATAATATCAGGGTCGGGCCAATCACCCCACATCAAAGGGTTGGTAAATGTACCGTTGCCATTGTCCGGGGTCCAGACCTGTGTTCGCTGATCTTTTACCTGGGCAAATAATCCACTGGTATAAAACAACAATAAGAGCAATAAAACATTTCTTTTTATATGGTTATTCATTTCATCTATATTGATTCTTTGGCTCTTTTAAAATTCGCCTCTGCTATCTGCTTATTATTTACTCCTTTCAAGCGTTTTAATAATAAGCTTAGTCTCTTTTAATTTTTTCGACTTTGCAGTTATAGTTATTGAACCGGGTCGATTGTTTGCCTTTATTAAAACAGAAGCAATTCCACCACGTGCTTTTACCATAGCCGGGCCTATTATTTTGCCATTGTTACTTATTGAAAAGTGTATGGTTGTTTCATTATCCAAACACATGATGGTACCATTTTCATCGGTTATCAGCGCATGGACAAAAATTGCATCCGCGCCATCAGCTATTAACGATTTACCTTGCGTGTCTGCAATTAATTTTAGTTTGGTTGCTGCCAAAGGCGTTTTAACTGTTTGTTCGGTCACTTTTTTACCTTTAATAAAACCTTCTGCCTTCACATCTCCCTTCTGCCAGTTAATGTTTTTAAAGGTAAACGGAGGATGAGTTAAATGAGTGCAATTACCGCCGTCAAAAGGGTTACCACCTTTTTCAAAGTCGCCATAATCTGTATCAGGTCCTGAATCAGGACGTAGTTTTTTTATAAGTTTCCCGTTAATGTATAATGCAATCTCATCACAATTAGAATAAACAATTACGTTTTCGGGTTTATTAGCCGGTGTCCACCAATTGGCAATATAAACCATCGGCTTATTTGCGGCTGCGTTGGCGTCTATCTGGCTTTTAAAAAAGTAATAACTAAATTTTGGTAACCGGTATACATCCATCATTCCCCAATCTGAAGTTGTTTTACTGAAAGATTCAAACCCATCAAAAAAGGCCCATGTAGCATCCCCAATTGTCCAGGGATAATATTGGGGGCCTCTTAATAAATTATGTTCCCATTGCAAATTCCACGCATTTTGCAATAAAGCTTTTTCGCCGTTGCTTCTGTTTACCCTGGTAGTGGACGATGAACCGCCAAATTCATAGTCGCCATATTCCCTAACAAAACCGGGACTTTCAGGCTGTATATCCTGCGGTCTGCCAAACGGATCAATCCAGCTATTAAAAGGTACATCCCATTTTGTTTGCTTTGCGGCATAAGTATCACCGGCAGTAAAAAAATTATCGCCGGGATATTCCTCATGGGCTATTTCTGAAGATTTGATTCTAAAACTATCCGGTGGATACGTTTCATTTAAACTTACCTCCCACATAATAACAGAAGGGTGATTCCTATCTCTTCTGATCATCTCTCTGATATCAGAGAAAACCCTATTCTTAAATATTTCATTATTATTAAAAAACTGCCAGCCGGGGATAGGATCGCCCAACATGATCCCTAAAGAATCACAAATATTGTAAACAGATGGGTCCTGGGGATAATGTGACAACCTGACAAAATTGATCCCAGCCTCTTTAATTCTTTTCAGATCGCGGTACTGTGCCGCTTCAGACAATGCATTGCCAATAAACGGGCAATCCTGGTGCCGGTTAGTGCCTACAATCCGAAGAGGCTTATCATTCAGCTTAAACCCTTCCGATCTGCTATAAAATAGTTTCCGGATACCGATTTTCTGGGAATAATTATCAATCAGCTGATCACCGCTCCATATTTCTGTTTTAAGCAGGTAAAGATTTGGCTGATCTGGTGACCAAAGATCCGGGGATGATACACTAATTTTCTGTTCCACATCCTTAACATCATTCACACTTATTTCAAGCCCCTGAGTTATGGATTGGAGCCTGATATTGTTTTTTAGGTTGATAAGAATTTGTTTTACAACTATAGCAGATGCTTTATAGGGCATAGCATTTTTAACCTGTGTCCTTACTATTACATCAGCACTTTTTGACGATATGTTTTCGCATCTGGCAAAAACGCCGCCACCTGCTACTGTATTTGCTTCTACGGGGTCGGTAATATGCACGGGATTAGTAGCAATCAGCCAAACATCCCGGTAAATACCGCTCCAATAAAGAAACCCCAGGGTGGCCGATGGCTTACCTGGCGGAACGTTTGCGTTGTCCCGATTATCCAGCCGGACGATAATTTCATTATTACCCGCATTGCTCACGTAGTTATCAAGCGGCACAATAAATGGTAAATAACCACCCTGATGCTGGGTCACAAATTTTCTGTTAATCCAAACAGTGGCCGTTTGCATTGCACCTTCAAACCGGAGATATAAGTGCTTTCCTTTATAATTTGCCGGAACAACAAATTGCTTTCTATAATAACATATACCCGTAAACTGATTAACTCCCGGATTTAGCTCCTGCTCATACCTGGCAGGGTGTGGTAAAGAAACGCTTTGCCATTTTAAACCCTTAATTTGTGCATATTCGCTTTCAAAACCTTTTATAGCTTCTCTTACTTCAATAGCCTTTATGCTATCGGCCGGCAGGTTTTGCCCTGTTATATGTTCCTGGTTAAACTGCGAAGAAAAGGAAGTACTATTTCTAACCTCAGCGGTATTCTTCAGTTTATAAGACGAATCTATACTAAACATTTCCCAATTGTAACTGAATTTGGTTACTAACCTGGGTTGCTGCGAAAAAGCAAATTGAAAAATATTCAGGCAGATAGCCGTAATAAGGAGTTTTTTCATTGCAAATATTTTAATAGAATCAGGATTCAAGCCAACCAAAGCTTTAATCATTAAAACCGCCCTTAATACTTTTTTAAAAGTACTAAAGGCGGTTTAATCATTCATTTATAATTAATAACCCGGATTTTGAGTCAAATTTTTATTGATATTAATTTCTGACTGAGGAACCGGCCACAAATAATTCTTATTAGCAAACTGCCTGGTTTCAACTTTTATGCTATCGCCAGTTATGGTATATTGACCTGTTGTTGTATTAACAGTACCCAAACGTGCGCCATAAACCGGCCCGTTCATTACCTGAGCGCCTATTTTCCAGCGTTGTATATCAAAATAACGTAATCCTTCCATTGCAAACTCCACTCTGCGTTCCCGGCGGATTAAACTGCGTAAGGTGGTTTGGGTATTGTATACTGTTTGATCAACAGATGGCATGCCGGCCCTGTTTCTCACCTGGTTTATGGCATTATACACTGATCCATCAATTTGGTTTGATTCTATTTTAGCTTCGGCATAGGATAACAGCACTTCTGCATATCGTATAACGGTCATATTTAATCCGCTTTGGAACAGGTTATCAAAATCGCTCAGATTTGAAGTGAACTTTTTAACAACATATCCGCTTGGTGAAGTATTATTTCCGCTGGCATAATAATCCGGCGACGATGCATCCAACGGATCATAATAGCTTGGCGTTGTGGCACCTGCAGGAACATATGGCGCGCCGGGATACAAAATGGTAGCAGCAAGGCGCGGGTCACGATTTAGGTAAGGGTTATTAGGATCGTAACCAGACGCAGGATCGGTAATTACCTTACCATTCGTCATCTCATAACTGTCAATTAAACCCTGCAAAGGATCAATTGATGACCATCCGCCCATTGAATTTGATGGCATTACGCCTAATACACCATTTGAGTTTGCAGATGGGTTTTCAACATATTGAGCTGCCGCTATAATTTCAGGATCGGTATATTGATTTTGAATGCGGAACAGGTCGGAATAACTGGGGTTTAAAGAATATCCCAGCGCCGTTACCGCCTGGCAGTCGGTAATACAATCTGCATAGTCGGCATTATATAATTCAACCCTTGCCTTTAAAGCTATTGCGGCCCCTTTGGTAATATGCCCAACATCAGCACCTGAATAACTTGTTGCCAGGTCGGCAGATGCTGCTGTAAGCTCAGCTAATATAAATTTAGTTACGTCAGCTTTCGGCGTCCTCACGCTGGCGTTAGCCTGGGCCGTGGTAAGGTTAGTGGTAACTAAAGGTACATCACCATATAGCTGGCTCATTAAAAAGTACTCGTAAGCACGTATAAACCTAACCTGTGCAATCATTTGGGCTTTCAATGTAGCGTCCATTGGCGTAACACCTATATTGGCTAAAAAGAAATTACAGCGCTGTACGCAAGTATAGTTGTTCCAAAGGTCCGCATCGTTAGTAGTGGGGTTAATGCTGCCGTTGCCATACGCCTGGAAACCCTCCCATGGGTACTGGCTATAGGCATTATCACTCATAGTATCAAAATAAACTATCCATGTTGCAGTTGCCCAGCCATTACCATCATCACTATAATTATTAGGCGTGCCGGAATTATACTGACCATTATAAACACCAGTAAGCGCCGCATTGGCATCACTGGCAGAGGTCCATAAGCTGGAGTTACTGTAGGCATCCTGCGGCTGACGGTCAAGAAAATCCTTCTTACATGATGAAAACAAAAGTAAGGCAAGTGATATGTTGAGAATTAGAATCTTTTTCATGATTTTAATAATTAGAAATATTAAAAAGTTACATTTAAGCCAATGGTATTGATCTTTACCTGCGGATAATCATATCCACTTTCTCCCAATGGAGCTTCCGGATCTACCCATTTGTAGAAACTGGTGAACGTAAGCAGATTTTGTCCGCTATAGTAAACTCTAAGTTTGCTGATGCCTATAGCATCTGCCCAGCGTTTAGGTAGCGTATAGCCTAATTGTACATTTTTTAAACGGACATAGCTGGCATTCCTCACCCAAAAAGATGACGGGTTTGAGCTTGGATTATTTTGAGCATAATTAATCCACAAACGCGGAAAATCAGTATTGGTATTAGTAGGCGACCAGCTATCAAGCAAAGCAGATGTAGGCTTGCCAACGGCGTTGCCATTTTGCCCAAGTATAGCGCCCGAAATCATATTTTGAACATTAGCTGCACCCTGGAAAAATGCGGTCAGGTCAAGCTGCTTCCAACCCAGGTTTAAATTTAAGCCGAAGGTGGTTTTTGGAAAGTTTGAACCCAGGTAAACTTTATCATTACCATCAATTACGCCATCGCCATTTTGATCTTTATAGATCAAATCGCCCGGACCAGTTGGTCCTCCCAAATTTTGGGTGGCATGTGCACTAACTTGCGCCGCTGTTTGAAATAAGCCGGTTGACTGGTAACCCCAGAATGAATTTATAGGTAAGCCCACTTTTGTAATTGTTGCACCATTGATTACAGGTGATGCACTTGGCCCAAGGCTGGTAACTGTATTTTTCACAAAGGAGATATTACCCGAAACACCATATGAAAAATCTCCGGATCTGTTGTGATAGGTTAATCCAAATTCCCAACCCTTATTTTGCACACTTGAAGTATTCTGAACGGGTGGGAGTAAGCCATAAGTACCGCCAACTGGAAGGTTATAAAGAATACCGGTAGTATTTTTTATATAATAATCGGCCGTTAATGACAGTTTATTGTTAAGGAAATCAGCATCTAAACCAAGGTCGGTTTCTGTGGTAGTTTCCCAGGTAATATCTGTATTTGCACCATTTACAGGAGCAACGCCGCCAACAACCACGCCGCCAAACGGATAATTTTGGCCAGCGCTTACCGTTGGTATATATGGGTATAAATAATTAGTACCGGCAACGGTAATGTTCTGATTACCTAACTGGCCCCATGAGCCACGAAGTTTTAAATTTTGAACTGCTGATTTAAGGGGAGCAAAGAAATCCTCTTCAGATATTCTCCATCCGGCTGACGCACCAGGGAATACTCCCCAACGATTATTCGGAGCAAAACGTGAAGATCCGTCATCACGGATATCACCCTCAATTAGGTATTTACCTTTATAATCATAATTTACCCTGCCAAAAACAGATTGCAATGCTTGTTCGTAACTGTCACTGGTTGAGGTTTCACCGGTTGTTGGTGCTACGTCCAGATCGCTTAACGCATTATTTAAAAAACCCTGCCTGTAGCCCGATAAAGTATAGTAATTAGTGTACTCCTGTGAATAACCCGCTAAGGCTTTAAAGTTATGATCTCCAACTTTTAAACCATAATCTAATATAACTTGCGGTGTAACAACGGTTGTGCTGTTATAAGTATCCGTTGCGTTACTGATATTAGCTTGTCCGCTGGCGCTGCCGTCAGGATTGTAGTATTGTATAGACGATACAAAATTGTCATTCTTGTTTTGAGCCAACTTATACGCTAATGACGGTTTAAGGTGCAAGCCTTTTACTATTTCCCAATCTGCCCCTGCAATGCCCTGTAAATTATAAGCATTTTGGTCATTAAAAGATGGAGAGTTTACCCAGGCTAAAGGATTACCGTCTGAAATGTGTCCATAATCGCCATTGGCATACGTTACCGGTATAATTGGAGATATCCGGTTAATTTGCCTGATTACCTGGCTAAATGATTGATCTGCACTTAAAGAACTCTGGGGCTCAGTAAGCGGCTGGTAGGTATAGGATATATTAGCATATGCCGATAACTTATCATTTACTTTGGTGTTCAGGTTTAGCCTGGTTGTATAACGTTGGGTATTAGTTTTTTCTGTTATACCATCCTGATCGAAATAACCAACCGAAAATGCGTACTGCGTTTTATCGTTTCCGCCATTTACACCCAGGTAATGATTTTGCTGAAACCCGCTGCCGTTATAAAATAATCCCAGCCAATTGGTGTTGGGGTAATTGAACGGATCAGAGCCATCTTTAAATGTTTGTATTTGCTGTGGAGTATACAAAGCTGTACCGCCCTCATTAACCCTTGCCTGGTTATACAAAGTTGCAGCTTGCCATGACGGTAAATAATCAGGCAGCGCTGTTGCCGATTGCTTGCCAAAATAGTCACTGTACGTAATTTGCGAGGTTCCCTTTTTGCCTTTTTTTGTGGTGATAGCAATTACCCCATTGGCAGCACGTGATCCGTATATGGAAGATGAAGCTGCATCTTTTAATACCGAAACATTATCTATGTCATCGGGATTAATGGCATTCATATCAGTTGGTGTTGAAATAATGCCATCAATAACTATCAATGGGTTAGTGTTATTCAGTGTCCCTATTCCCCTGATATTAATAGCACCTGCATCTTTACCCGGCTGCCCATTGTTTGATACAATGGTTACGCCCGACATCGTACCCTCAAGTGCGTTAGTAACCCCGGTAACCGGTCGATCTTCTATTTGAGCGGAAGTTATGCCTGATACGGCACCTGTTAAATTTGCCTTTTTCTGTGTACCGTAGCCAACAACAACAACTTCGTTTAAACCCTTAACACTTGATGTTAGCATTACGTTGATGACCGTTTTGCCGTCCGTCTTAATCTCCTGCACATCATATCCCATTGATGAAAAAACCAAAGTGCCTTTGGCCGGTACTTCAATGGCATATTGGCCATCTTTATCAGAAACAACACCGGTACTGGTTCCTTTGATACTCACGGACACCCCCGGTAACGTTTGGCCATTGTCTGACCCTTTAACAACCCCGGTAACCTTTACCTGGGCAAACCCTATTACTGAGAACAGTAAAAGAAGGCCTGTTAAATAAAATTCCTTTTTGTAGAATTTGTTCATGCGATTGTTTAATTAGTTAGAAAATATTAAAATTATTTGTCAGTTATACATTTGTAAAAAAGGCGACAAAACAATGCCATAGCGGATATGCCGCGCAGTTTGAATTTATCTCATAATCTGGTTGTTGTTTGCTAAAGTATGCAGATCGTATACACCAGCCAAGCAAAGGACGCCCAAAGCTCAGCGCAAACGTTTGCATGATTTTTAATGGAATACCACATCACCATAAAAAAGATTTCATCATTTGTGAGATTCAATTATATAAACAGTGATGGTTTTAGGGGGTTTGTCCAAACCTAAACCCGGGAATTTGAGTTTATTGCCACAGTAAGCGGCAAAATTTTTAAAATTTGCACCAAAGGCAGCTATTTAATATTGAAATACGCCAATTTTGCATGTTACAAATATTAAAAGAGAATAAAATAACGGAGGATCAATTGGAGAAGAAGTCTTTGGGGCTTTTTCTAATTAAACATTTTATTGTATCTTAAAAAAATGTCGGAGAAACCAGCCACTATCAAGGAGATCGCGAAAATATTGAATATATCGATTTCCACCGTATCCCGTGCTTTGCACGATCATACCAGCATTGGTTTAACTACAAAAATGCGGGTTAAACTCCTCGCAAAAGAACTTAATTACGAGCCTAATCAAACCGCAATACATTTTCAGCAGGGAAAGTCGTATAACATAGGGGTTATCGTTCCCGAACTATCAGAATCTTTTTTTTCAACAGCTGTAAACGGAATTGAAGATGCAGCAAACAGGCGAAATTATACCGTTTTGCTGGCCCAATCACATGATAGCGAAGAACTGGAACGTAAGCTTGTTGCCAAAATGAAAACCCAGCGTGTAGACGGTTTGCTGATCTCTATCGCCAAAAATACTTCCAGTTACGACCATTTTGAAATGCTCAGTAAATCTAATATCCCCGTTGTATTTTTTGACAGGGTGCCGTCTATAAAAAATATTCATACGGTTGCTTGCAAAATGGATACAGGTACGTTTGAAGCAATGGACTTTTTGCTAAAGAAGGGACACCGCGCAATCGGGATGATCAACGGGCCGTCTACCCTGTATGCATCTGTCGAAAGAAAAGAAGGTTATATAAATGCAATGACAAAAAACAGGCTCAAATTTGATCCCTCGCTGTTAGTGAACTGCGACCTGACTGAGGAAGGTACGATAGTGGCGCTTAATGATTTACTGAATAATAAAAGAAAACCAACTGCAATAGTTGCTTTTAATGATTACGTAGTGCTTTTTGCCATTAGGCATGCACGCTCTTTAGGCATCGAAATTAATAAAGAGCTTACATTTGTAAGTTATGCAAATATGCCGCTCATTAATTTTATGGATTTTACGCCCGTGGCATCGGTAGAGCAGTTCCCCTATCTTCAGGGCCAAAAAGCAACAGAAATACTTATTGATCTTTTAGCAAAACCCGGCAGT
>Ga0206833_1044_pt1 | contig 32889 bp, 21 predicted proteins | sample Alteio_BWOrgCont_32_FD_152891 | JGI IMG/M metagenome (GOLD analysis project Ga0206833, IMG submission 152891) | Enriched cells from forest soil in Barre Woods Harvard Forest LTER site, Petersham, Massachusetts, United States -... | ecosystem: Environmental > Terrestrial > Soil > Temperate forest >... | reverse complement strand
AACTTGGAATTAGGTGGCCGCAACCGATGACGAAGAAAGAACGTGAATTGCTATTCCTCGTTTGTCAGGTTCCAATTTGTCGATTCGTAGTCCTTCTTCGGGTTGAGTTGACACGAAAAACTCTTTAACACGGTGTTGGCTATATCAAGAGTCGCATTCTTGAATTGAATTCCCCTGCTAAATAAAACGCCGGATTGTTAGCATACTAAGGGCTTACTCAATTGAACAACGTTATGACTCCCCAACCGTCCACCCTTTAACGGGGATTATAAGATTGGGTCTGGAGGGGAAAATGATCCAAGCGCGAAGTGAAGATGTCATTTTTGAAGCGGGGTACATGGCTGGGGCGAGTGGCCGAACTGATATGTCCGAATCGGACAAAAAGAAGAATGCGAATGATGCGTACCAAGAGTTTCTGAAAAAACGCGAACAGTCCCTATCGCCAGATCGGGACACGGAAACGCCGAATCTTATTGCCATTGAACGGCTCGATAGGGTCTTTCAAATTACAGATACGACTAGAACTGTGGAAACGTGGTTTATTGACGCTGGGGATAAAAATGAGGCCGAAGAGCGGCACAGCCACGAAGACCTTGAACCGGATACGGTGATGACGTATGCCTCAGATTTTAGCGGAATTCTCCCCGAAGATGGCATTGTTGAAGTCCCAAGGGCGTTAGCAGTGAAGCAAATCAAAGATTATCAGGCGATGGTTCGCGCGAGCGTGTAACCCTCCGCCCGGCTCTGTCTGGACACCACTCCGGCAGCGTTAATCGGTACCGTTGCGCGCCTACTATGGCCATACTCCGAACTACGTCCAGAAGGAGACTTACCAGGACTTATATCGATTTTCCGGCGGGTGTCACCCCCTGCAAATGACGCGGAAATCCGGATCACGTTTAAGGCGTGGAGGAGCGGCAAAGGGGAGAAGTCCTCAGCGTCAAATGTTAGGTGAGAGTTAATGGTGTACAAAAGTGGGCAGTTGACTTGTGCCCAATGTTAGAAAATGTAACCCAATCGCAGCTTGCAATGGCTCGCCCCATGCGGCAGCCGGGATGGAATGAGGCGCGCTGAAATATGAGGCGAAATTTAAAGTGTGCAGGTTGTTTCCTGAGTTTGTTCTTATCTTGCTGCCCAGTTCTGGCGCAGCAAGCCGCGCGGGCGGAAGATTTAACGGCCATGAAAATTGAAGACTTGATGAATGTAAAAGTGAGCTCCGTTTCCCGGACGGAAGAAAAACTTTCGCGCACGGCGTCCGCCGTATTCGTGATCGGTCCGGAAGATATTCGCGATTCCGGTGCGCTCAATATTCCGGACTTGTTACGGATGGTGCCGGGAGTCGACGTGGCTCAGCTCTCGTCGAACACTTGGGCCGTCGCGATACGTGGTCTAAACGGCAGGTTCAGCAACAAGCTGCTGGTACTGCTGGACGGCAGGAGCGTCTACACGCCCACGAATGGCGGCACCTTCTGGGACGTTCTGGACCTGCCCCTCGAGGATATAGAACGAATCGAAGTCATCAGAGGACCGGGGGGATCGGTCTGGGGAGCGAACGCGGTCGACGGCGTAATTAACATCATCACAAGCAAGGCAGCAGAAACGCACGGCGGCCTGGTGACGGCGGGTGGAGGAAATCTCGATCAAGGATTCGGGACAGTACAATATGGCGGTAGTCTGGCGGGCAAGACCGATTATCGAATCTACACCAAATACCAGAATGATGGCCACACGCCCAATGGCGCTGTGCAGCCGGGAGGGGACGCCTGGCATTTGCTCAACGGGGGTTTTCGCTCAGACAGTTCGCTTTCAGCAAATGACGAGCTTCTGGTTCAAGCGAATATCTATACCGGGATAGAAAATCTACCGAATACTCAACTAGTATCTGTTTTCTCACCACCGCAATTTACGGATATCCCAGTCAGCTTATCCGGCGGTTTCATTCAATCCGTCTGGAATCATACGTTCTCCGCTCGGACTGGGACGACGCTGGAAGTTTCCTACGACACCTACAAGCGGAATGATGCCCTTCGGGACGGTCGCAACACATTTCATGCGGACTTCGAGCACCACATCCTCTGGGGCAGCCGGCAAAGTATTCTTTGGGGATTGGGGCTGCAGTATACCTATTCCCATTCCGACGGAAATTTTCAGGCGTCGCTCATGCCTGCTTTCGCCACCGACTACTTGTTCAGTTCCTTCGTGCAGGACGAAATCGCGCTAATCCGCAATCGCCTCTACTTGACAGTGGGCACAAAGCTCGAGCGCAGTTACTACACAGGCTGGGCTCCTATTCCCAGTGCGCGTGTGGCCTGGCAGATCAATGAGCGGCATATGCTCTGGGCTGCGTATTCCAGGGCTATTCGGACACCCGACGAAACCGATGTCGCCATCAGTGCAAGTGTTTCGGAATTTACTGGACAAGGCGGCATTCCAACACTGATTGCAATCACAGGGAATCCAAACTACGGAAACGAAATAATGTCCACTTATGAATTGGGCTATCGCACGTCCATTTCCCGAAAACTATCGGTCGATTTCGCGGCCTATTACAACGACTACACACACCTGCAATCCACTGAACCTGGCGCGCCATTTCTAACGTCCACGCCTGCGCCCCTGCACCTGGTGCTCCCATTGGCGTATGGGAATTTGTTGTACGGAGAAGCGCACGGGTTCGAGATTTCAACCAAATGGAAGCCTATGAATCGCTGGAGCATCAGTCCGGGCTACGCATTTGAAGAGATTCACATGCATACGGAGCCCACGAGCCAGGACACGACCTCCGCGGCAACCGCCGAGGGAAGCAGTCCGCGAAACTCAGCCCAGCTTCGCTCGCACTTGGACCTGCCACACGGGCTCACGTGGAACGCTTCGGTCTATTTTGTGAGCCGCCTTTCCGCTGAGAACATTCCGGCTTACGCGCGGGTTGACACGCAGCTGGCCTGGAATTGGAGCGAACGAGGAACTTTTTCCGTCGTAGGGCAGAACTTGCAGCAAGACCACCATTTTGAATTTCAAGATCTGCTCCACAGCATCAATGCCACCCAGGCCAAGCGCAGCGCCTACGCCATGATTCGCTGGAGCTTTTAGTTATCATGGTCAATTCCTGATTCCTTTGCGACCCGAGCGAAGCCTTCGCTTGCCCGGCGACGGCAAAGTCTAATCGAGGCGACAGTTACGAAATGACTGGGGCGGGCACACCAGAAGTGCAAGGCAAGTCTGTGAGAGTTGCCGGCAATTACACGCACAGGTCTCCGAGTGGAAATGCGTTAGCGACAGGTATGTGGCTGGCTGATGAGCTTGTGAGCTTCAACTCTCACGGCGCCGCACCGAATGCGCTGCCACGACAGCGTTGGGCATCCGGACCGGGACCGTTCGCTGCTAATGGTTTGCCAATGCCCTCAGGGCCTGTGCCGACTGGCGGTCTTGCCGTACTGCGCATTCGAGTTGTGCCCTTGCAAGGTCGATCGAGAACCGCTGTTCTGCAGGTGAACTGCGTTCTGGGAGATGTTCCACACGAGCGATCGGTCGAAGGGATTCGACTTAGCATTGAAGGGGATGCGAACGACTTTTCCGAAGAAGGGAGCGGGCGTGTGATGTTCCTCTCGATCCGTCCCGAGGTCAGCGCGGCTGTCAAGGCCCCTCGGCAAGGAACAACGCAAAATGCTGATGAGCCGGCTAAGAAACAAGACGAAAAGCAATGTGCCACCAGTCCTTGATAATCGGGGCGGTCTCAATGGGTCGACGCAACTCTTGCCCTAAACCCTCTTATACGTGTCTGCGACACCGATTTCCTCCAGTGGCGTCAATTCAAACAAATCAAAGACCCTGGTTAGGTTCTGATTGAGGGCCGCCGTAAAGATTGATTTTCGAAGGGAAGCATTGCGGTCGCAACTGGCTATAGGGCGTTCCATTGACCGGCTGAGCTGGCACCGTTTTCCAGAACTTGGGCAATTCGGTAGCCGGTACGGCATTCACGATGATAAGGGCCTTCCGAGCTTCGCGATTCTGAGGATGGTGGCAAGACTCTGTTCTACGTCGTCCTCGGTGGTCGCCCAGCTCGATACGCTGATGCGCATCGCTGTACGGCCATGCCACTGTGTGCCGCCGCACCAGCAGGTGCCCTCACGCTGCACATCGGCAATCACGCGTCGCGTCTCTTCAGCGCTTCCGAATGATACGAGCACTTGATTGAGCACAACCTCATTCAGCACTTCGAACCCCGCTTCATGGAGACGTTCAGCGAAACTCCTAGCTAGCCGGCAGTTTCGCTCGATCATGCCTTTGAGCCCATCACGGCCCAGCGAACGCATTGCAGCCCACAGTTCGATTCCACGCGCCCGCCTCGACACTTCGGGAGTATAGTGACAAGGCTCACGCACACCACCGGTCGGAAGATAGGCGGCACTCAGGGCCATTGCGCTTCGCAGATGCTCTGCCTGCCGAACCACAGCCACGCCTGAATCGTACGGCACGTTCAGCCATTTGTGGCAGTCAATGGCCCAGGAGTCGGCAGCACTGGCACCCTCTAGCAGATCTGCGTAGAGCGGTGAAACCGCTGCCCAAAGTCCAAAAGCACCATCCACGTGCACCCACGCCCCTGACTCATGAGCGCGCGAACAGATTTCTTTGGCGGGATCGAAAGCACCCGTGTTTACATTCCCGGCCTGAATACAAACCAGCGTGCGATCATCGAGTTGCGGCATTGTTTCGGCCCGCATGCGGCCTTGACTGTCCGTCGGCACCGAGATCAAACGCGAACGACCCAGCCCCAGCAACGATAACGCCTTAAGCAATGACACATGGACTTCCTCGCCCACCACCACACGTATGGACGGAGCTCCATATAACCCGTCCTCCTCGACATTCCATCCGGCGCGTTTGAGTAGCGCCGTCCTTGCCGCTGCCAGAGCGGAGAAATTCGCCATAGTGGTGCCAGTTACGAAGCCGCCGCCGCAATTCGGCGGCAGACCGAGCAATTCCAAGATCCAAGCGAGCACAATCTCTTCGATCTTGGCCGCCACCGGTGAACTCACCGAGAGCCCGGCATTCTGATCCCAGGCTCCCGCCAGCCAGTTCGCTGCCAATGCGGCGGGCAGCGTACCTCCGATAACAAAGCCGAAGTAGCGACCACTCGCAGTGGCAACAGTGGCGGGCGATCCAATATCATCGAGCAGGGCCAGAACTTCTGCAGGCTCACAAGGAGCTTGCGGCAACGCGCCACCCATCGCTTCAAGGCGGGCTATGTCATCGGAACGCGGCGCAACACGAACGCTGTCCGTGCCTGCCAAATACCGGGCTGACCGTTCAGCCGTTTCGAAAAGCAATTCTCTCATGACGCCTCCAGCAAGAAGCCATCTCGACATGCACCGCGAATCGCTCCAACGCTGGCGGCTATACTCTCCCAGCGAACCATTCGAGGTCTCGCGTGGCCTTCGATTTATGAGACCCAACGCCAGAATCACGCGGATGATACGGGCCCGTCAACAAGAGTAAGTAGGTTTGAAGGCGGATATTCTGCGACTTGGAAGCTTCCCTCCGACCGGCCCATCCATCGCAATTCGGATAGCGCCTGATGAGTCAGCTTATCGTCATCTGGCCTCCGCTTGATTCCCACGTGACGGTAACCCCATTTTACGGAACTTGGCAAAAACCGCAAGACTTCCTGCCGAACAAATAGCCAGGGGAAGCAGACGATGATGGGAAGCCGTCAACCCGAGCTTCCGACTACAGAATTTACCAGCCTGAATAGGCTGCTCGAATAGGCAACTCTGTGGCAGAATGCTGCGCATGGCTAAAAAGACTGATGCTCCTGGACACCTTCCTATTAGTCCGCTAACGTTGGTTTGCCCGGAGTGCCACGCCAAACCGGGCACAGATTGTGTAGCCTTACGGGGCGGGGTCGTTGGACTTGTGCATGTAACAAGAATTAAGGCAGCTGCCAAACTGGACCACGCGAACAGCGCACGGCCGAAGTAACTTTCGAGGTTCTACGAAGTAAACAATCCACACAGACCCGCTACCGAGAGTTTGTCTTGGTATCGCTCGACAGGTCAGCCAAGTCTCGTGAAGCCTTCTTCTCGGAATATGGCGATTGCGAAATTCCCAGTTGACGATAACCCGTTTCGCAGGACTTGGCGTCCATTCAGGGGACAGGAGGACGACGTCTGGCTGCTGACGCTGTAGAATCCCCGCATGCAAAGCCTATGGGTAAAGTGGAACATTTCATCCCTTGACCATTGGGAATTACCTATCAATGATGATCAAGGCGAAATAGGCAAAGCATTAGGCCACTCCTCATGCGATGCAAGGAATCAAGTGCACGGCACAAATTCCCATGATCAGCAGCAGCCATCAAAATTGGGGCCTTTGTCCCCGCCTTCAGACGTAAACGATTGATGACATCACGTATGGGGTGGGGAAGATGGCCCGTGCGCTCATTATGATTCAACGGGATAGATATTAGGTCCGTATCGACTCTTCGCTACAGGTATTGTTCAAAACCGAACAGAATCGAGTCACCAGATTTTATTAGCATCTGCATAAGGGGGGAAGCTCATGCTGAAAATGACAGAAGAAGGCAGGGATAGAGTCGCAAGTATCGGTTTTGCGCAAATGATTAGAGCATTTAATAAATATCAAATACTACGCAGAGTGAATCAAGACACCAGGGAACGAATGTTACGAATGATATTTGCAAGGGTTCTTACAGAACCAGATCGCGTTCCTGAATTGCTGACAGATGAATATACCGATGAGCTTAGGCAGTTCGCACAAAAGTATGCTGTTGAAATTGACGTTGCTGTTGGCAAGTGTCTCTACACAAATCTGATGATTCACCAAGAGGGTGGTCCGCCCTCGAAAGTTTGTTAGCCACCATTCCCTTGGCAGACGGTGTGTTTCAGGCATCACATATTCAGAAAGATTGCAACACTACACACAAGTAATACGCCAAGCTATCGACGATGTTCAATCTCTCATACCAGCGTGTCTGTTCAATATTAGACATTTAACAGATTGGATGGTACGCTAGAGTACGTTATGGCTTTCCTCGCCCGACCTCGTTCCCCCACGGGCCTTCCCTCTCCCAAAAGAGCGAGTTCAACAAAAACTGTCTTCGATGTGAAATTATTTCTTAAATCGAACGGTCTGGGAAGAAAGATTGCCAAGTTTCGAGGGAAAGAAACCATCTTCTCTCAAGGTGATCCCGCGAAGAATGTGATTTACATTCAAGAGGGAGGTGTGAAGCTTACAGTAGTCAATGCGGCTGGCAAAGAGGCTGTTGTGGAGATTCTAGTGCCAGGTGACTTTTTTGGTGTACGGAGTTTGAGGGGTCCGTCAGTATATGCGGCGACTGCGACTGCAATTGTACCTACGACTGTACTCGTCATTAAGAAAGAAGAGATGATTCGCGTGCTTCACGCGGAGCACGATTTCTCTGACCGTTTCATCGCAAACGTGCTTTCACGAAACGCGCGGGCTGAGGATGCTCTGATAGACCAGCTCTTCAACTCAAGTGAGAAGCGGCTGGCCCGCATTCTACTGCTACTCGCCCGATATGGCACGCAAGACCAGCCTCAAGAGTCGATCCCCAAAGTATCGCAGGAGATGTTGGCAGAGATGGTCGGAACAACGCGTGGCCGAGTCAACTTTTTCATGAATAAATTTAGGAAACTGGGCTTCATAAAATACAACGGCAGCATCCATGTCAACAAGTCCCTACTGAGAGTTGTCCTGCACGGCTAGGTTAAATATTAGCGCGACACGAAAGAGGATTTGCGACCACGTTTCGAACTTGGATGGAATTCAGATTTTCTGGGACTAAGAACAGGCACTCCGCCAAGTGTTCCCCAAGAGGAAATACATTCCATGAGTAAATGACCGACCCACTCTATCACGCAGCGCAAAAGGACCAGAAGATTGCAATGTTTCACTTTCATGTGTTGAAAAACGCTGATGAGTTAGTGGGCGCCAATCCAATAGGCTTTTGTAAAAAAGCCTCAGTTCCGCTAGACGACTGCGCAAAAACCCCACCAGTATTAGTCGCCCGACGCTTCATGGAAAATCCCTTAGGCGCGAAACGCGGCGCGGAGACAGGCTTCTAAGGAAGGAAGCTGCATTGTGCGGAGGTCCCCCAGATCCAAGGATTTACTGGAGAGCCCGCCAGGGCACTGCCAGGCCGGTCATTGCAGATTGTGGGACGGTTTGTGATAAGCCGGAAGCCACCTGATACGACGGCCTAATGCCATCGCCGCCCGCGCTAAAAGCCATAAACTCATCTTCGTGCGGATCGCGGAAGCCGGAGGCCCGGTTGAGGTGGCGATCCCTTCATGGGTCACCCATTGATTGGCCTGGAAATCCGTGAATATCACGAATATAAGCAAACTTTTACGTTCTGACACCGCTATGCCAGATGCCGTCCTCGAACGATCTTTTCGGGAGCTGATGTGGCAGTTTGTCTGGCTCCCCAGCAGAAGTGGGTTCAGTTCGCTCGGCACCCTCGACCTTCACTCATAGCCTACTATCTTATTTGATTGTGTTTGCACAATGTTCCTTCCAAAAGAATATTTAATCGGAAATACAACAATCGCCTCACAGCGAGCAAGTGCATCTTGTATGCACGGACAATAGCCATAGTTGGGGGTCTCGTCCCGGCCGAACTGAATCCTTGTGCGTTCAGCAATCGGAATGGAGAAGATTAGAGTGGATTCGTTCCGTGGCAAATTAAGTTGGTTGAACTTCCACTGGTGACTCAAGCACCTCGCGCAATGTTCGTAGTAAGGTCGGCCGCGAGAACGGTTTCTGTATCAACTTCACGCACCTATCAATAAGTTTGTTGTAGTTGGCAAAAGTGCTGGTGTAACCCGACATATACAGTATTTTCATCTCCGGATTCGTAACGGCTAAGCGTTCGCCTAAATCAGGGCCGTTCATTCCGGGCATCACTATATCGGATAGCAGGAGATGAATCGGACCGGAATTCCTCGCGGTGACTTCGAGGGCCTCATCCCCACTTCTGGCTTCGATTACCTTGTATCCTGCGTCCTCTAGGAGACTTTGAGTCAGCTTTCGCACTGAATCTTCGTCCTCCACAAGCAGAATGGTCTCCGTTCCTCGAGAGAGATGAGTCGCGAGCTCCGTTGGCAGACTCTGCAGAGTCGCTTCATCCACTCGTGGCAAGTAAATCTTGAAGACAGAACCGTGTCCGAGTTCGCTATAGACCCACACTGTGCCGCCGCTTTGCTTCACGACCCCATAAACAGTCGAAAGTCCGAGGCCGGTGCCTTTGCCAATCTCTTTAGTCGTGAAAAACGGCTCGAAAATGTGGGTTTGTGTCTCCTCATCCATTCCAATGCCAGAGTCTGAAACGGTGAGAAGTATGTATCGACCTGCGCTCAACGGTGGATGGCGAACGGCAGCCTCGTCGTCTAGTACGGCGTTACTGGTTTCAATAACGAGCTTTCCGCCCTCTGGCATTGCGTCCCGTGCGTTCACGACCAGATTCATGATGACCTGGCCAATCTGCCCTGGATCGGCTTTAACATTACCCAGCGTAGGATCCAAAGTCGTTCGTACGTCAATGTTTTCGCCAATCAGACGCCTAAGCATCTTCTCAGTTTCGGCCACTACTTCGTTGAGATTTAGAATTTTCGGTGCGAGTGCTTGTTGACGGCTAAATGCGAGGAGTTGACCGGTTAAGGATGCAGCACGATCACCAGCCTTCTTGATTTCCTCACACTGGCTGTGCATCTTGCTATCGTGCGGGATGCTTTCAAGGAGGATCTCACTATAGCCAAGGATTACACTCAATAAATTGTTGATGTCGTGTGCAATGCCCCCAGCGAGTAGACCGATAGATTCCATCTTCTGTACCTTGCGCAGTTGCTGCTCTAGCCGTTTGCTCTCAGTGATGTCCCGGGCCACAGTTGATATGCCAATCACACGGCCCTCGGTGTTCTTTATCGGCGTATGGGTTAGCGCGACGTGCAATTCGTTTCCGTCGTGTCTCATACGAATTGCGTCAGACCTCTTCACTATTTCTCCGCGTTTTATCTTCTCCAGCATCTCAGCTATTTCGGCAAGATGGGCAGGTGAAAAAAGAACACTCGTCGGCTTTCCGACGATTTCCGAGGCCGAGTATCCGTAGATTCGTTGGGCTGCGGTGTTCCAATTGGTAACGGTTCCGTCTAGCAGACGACCGATAATTGCGTCATCAGAACTCTCTACGACGGCAGCCAAGCGGGCCAGGTCTTGTTCACGCCGCTTGCGCTCCGAAATATCGCGTCCGATGATAGATGCGCCCGTGATTCTTTCCATGGCGTCGCGGATGGGGGAAATTGTGATTTCGATTGGGAATTCTTCACCGCTTTTTCTGATCCGAATGGTCTCGAAATGATCGACGATTTCACCCCGTTTTAAACATTCCAGAATTTCAGGAATTTCATCTGGGTGGTTGATGGGGACGAGCATGCTCACAGGCTTTCCGATAACCTCGCTAGCCAAATATCCATACATTCGCTCGGCAGCGGCGTTCCAACTGGTAATAATTCCTTCGAGTGTTTTACCAATAATCGCGTCGTCGGAACACATGACAATCGAGGCAAATCGTCGAAGGTCTTCTTCCGTTCGCCTCCTTCCGCTGATATCGCGGATGGCACTGATAATCAACACCCGGTCCTTTGTGTCCAGGGGGCTGAGTCTGATCTCGGCGGGAAACTCGCTGCCATCTTTACGCAATCCAAACAAATCCAAGCCCACCACCGACGGGTTTTCCCGACCGGCAGCCTGAAATGGAAAATACTGCTCCGCGTATCGACGTCGGGAATGTTCAGAAACTAGAATATCCGCAGGGCAACCGATCAATTCTTTCCGGCCATACCCAAAAAGAATTTCCGCCTGCACATTAACGAGGACGATCTTTCTAGAAACATCAACGACGAGGATGGCGTCAGGCCCAGCCTCGAGCAGACCCTGGTACTCCAGGTTCCTCCCCTTGCTTTTTCGCCCATGAAGCGAGGGTGACGCGGGCGCAGACGTGCCGCTATGGTCCTTTGCTGGTGACTCCATTGACGGGCTTTTCACAATAGTTCCATCGGAATCTCAGAAATATCAGTTTCTCGTCAATCAGAGATCAGGAACTGTGCAAAACAGCACACGAAGTAGTTCTGTGCCCAATTAAATATCGCTTGGCCAAGTCCTGACAAACGGTGCCGGAATCTGGCTTCAGGCGCGCTACGGGCTGATTAGTCCTCAGCCGTGGGGTTGACGAGTTTCTCCGAGGATGATCCCCGAATCGGCAAATGCGATTAACCAGCCGATGCAGATGATCGTCCGCCAGGAACGCACATTTATCGAGAAGGTCAATTTCGTGGACGACTATTTTCAGTGACTAATCATTTCAGTCAATGGATGGGATCGTTTCGGGACGATCTGTTAAGTTTGAAGCTATGACTTCATGAATGGGAAAACCCATGACGGGAGGGCGCTGCAAATGATGACATTGAGCTACCGATGCACGCGGAGGTGTGGAGCGCTCTCCGGTCGCTTTACGGCGCATAAATGGCAGCCCTTTCCTGACCTATCTGCGACCCACTGCCACGTACTTGTCTAAAAGCTGTTGAGTTCCTATTGCGCGGTCGCGCTCGTGGAATGGTGGTCTGAAAACAAATATTAAATCCCCGTATTAGAAAGTATTATTCGAGATCAGATCGAGGGCGGAAGTAACGAGCGACATCTCACGTTCGAATGCGGAGAACGCTTCATCTACGAATTCTACTTCTCGTTGCCGTCCCATATACTCAAGCCTCTGCACGGCTTCGACAGCGGCCTTTGCACCGAACATGCTCAGGGATCCTCGGAGCGAGTGAGATCCGTTGGCGATCTGATTGGAATCGCGCCCTATCACGGCAGCCCGCAAATTCGCCAACCGTCCTGGCGTATCCTCGAGAAATACCCTGATAATCTCTGCTAGCAACTGGACATCGTTTTCAAAGGTCTCGAGCAGCGCTTCCCTTTCCAAAACCAGTTTGACCATATTCGCCTCCGTAGCAATCCCTCGTGAGTTTCAGAAGGGTTGCCAAGCCTGTTCATTTCAATCAGGTTAGCTGTCTCGTTTTGGAGCGGGCTAGCAGAGCCTTGATCCGGGCAGCAAGTCTACGTGGTTCGACAGGCTTGAGTAGGTAGTCATCAGCCCCCAGGGATAACGCCATCGTTTCACTGTCTACGCCCCCTTCGGAAGTTAGCATCAGAATCAAAATGTCCTGCGTTCGCGCATCGGCTCGCAGAGCTTTTACCATCGCCAATCCATCCATCCCGGGCATGTTGAGGTCGGTCACAATAACCTGCGGCATCTCGCGCATTGCTATCTCCAGGCCAACTTGTCCATTTTTCGCGACTTCAACTGCAAATCCTTCCAATTCCAAGAAATACTTAACAACGGTAGTTATCGTGCGATCGTCTTCGACAATAAGTATTTGTGTCTTTTCTCTTTCACCGGCTGTCCCAGGAACCATTGTGTGGATTCTATCAATGACCAATCTCTGGTCCTCTTGAGACAAGAGATCGTCATGTATAACCCCATTTGCAGCTTCATCGTCAGTTGACCTGTCATCAGCTGCGACAACTCTCAGAACCGCTTCGAGAGTAGTCAATCCCTGGGCAGCCTTTGCTATTCCATCTTCGATCAAGGTTCGCATCCCCGCAGCCCGAGCGGCTTTCCGAATTTCGTGCTCCGGCGCACGACGAGTTATCAGCTCCCGCAGCTCATCGTTCACCTGCAACAACTCGTGTATTCCAATTCGACCTTTGAAGCCGGTTTGCCCACAATTCTCACAACCTCGTCCTGCCTGCCATTGTCCAGCAGGGGGCAGACAGTTAAGGCCGCCAATCTTATCAACTGCTTTATCACTCGGTTCCTGAGGAACCGCGCAAGAAGGGCAGGACCTTTGTACAAGTCGTTGCGCGAGAATCCCGATCAGAGAGGAGGCAACAAGAAACGGTTCGATCCCCAAATCAAATAGGCGGCTGACGGTTGCTGGGGCATCGTTGGTGTGCAGGGTGCTCAACAGTAAGTGGCCGGTTTGAGCGGCCTGCACGGCAATTGCTGCAGTTTCGTGATCTCGTATTTCTCCTACAAAAATTATGTTCGGGTCTTGACGCAAGATTGATCGTAAACCACTCGCGAACGTTACACCCGCCTTCGTATTGATCTGAACTTGGTTGACACCATCGAGTTGATATTCGATTGGATCCTCAATGGTGATAATATTATTCGTCGCTGATTTGACCCAATTGAGCGAAGTATAAAGCGTAGAGCTCTTCCCGCTTCCGGTCGGACCAGTAACGAGAATCATTCCCTGTGGGCGGACCAATAATTCCTGAAGTACCCGAAGGTTTTCCTCAGTGAGATCCATCTGATTCATTGTCATTTGTGCTCTTCTCTGGTCAAGGAGACGGATAACAACTTTTTCGCCAAATTGAGTTGGCAAAGTGGATACTCGGAGATCTATCCGCTTGCCTTCGAAACGCAACTGGCTTCTGCCGTCTTGAGAGCGCCGGCGGTCCGAAATATCCATGCCAGAAATAATTTTCAGACGGGAGATCGTTGCATCTTGAAGGTGCTTGGGAACCTTGAAGACATCCTGAAGAAGCCCGTCTACACGTTGACGTACTTGTAAATATTTCTCTTTTGGCTCGATGTGGATATCGCTAGCGCCTCCTTTCGCCGCTCCACTCAGGATCAAATTCACGAGTCGAATAACAGGGGCAAGTTTTACATCTTTTGCTAGCTTGGCCGCATCAGTTGTCTCGTCGCTTATCTCCTCAGGTACAATCTCGCCTTCGGGGGCAAGGCTTGTCAGTGTTTCGTAAGTCTTCTGGCTTTCGATTTCATCGGATTGACAATGGCCTAGCAATACTTGGATCACAGATTCGCTGGCGACCACTGCCACCACTTCTTTGCTGGTTCGAAACATCACGTCTTGAATTGTGGAGTAGTCCAAGGGGTCTACCATGGCAAGGCGAAGCGAATTGCTTTGCAAAGCTAAGGGAGCTACCAAGCGCTTACGGCAAAACTCTATAGGTAGAAGCCCTTCGGTTTCAGTTAACACCACAGGTATGTCTGCACCAACATAGTCGAGTCGCAACTCTTGCGCGATTACCTTAGAAACTGCGGACTCATCAACCAGTCCCAAGCTGGCCAGGATCTTACCGAGAGAGCCACCGGTCCTCCCTTGAACCTCTAAAGCGCGGGCAAGTCCTGAAGAATTGATAAGTCCTGTCCGTATTAGAAGATCACTAATCGCATTAGTTTTGCTCACACCTATGCTCCTGAAAATTCGAGACTTTTAACAACAAACAATTGCTTTTCTTGCGCAATGAGAAAATGCCGGGCTATTGCAATGTTTTCTTAGAGCGAGTCTTTTTCTCAGTTGATTACCGTGCGTTTGATGATCGGAATGCATTTCGCCAACAGCGAAATCTATTCGCAGACATATTTAATTCAACGACGTTTGATGTATTCGCCGCAAGGTCCGCCTCGGTATATAGGTGTCTAAAATCGCATCAAGTTCCACTGCTCGAATCGGTTTTGCCAGATATCCATCCATACCCGCTGCCTGGCATCGCTCTCGATCTCCCTTCATGGCATGAGCAGTCAAGGCTATAACAGGCTGATGTACTCCATCGGCTTTTCCCTTTTCTTTTTCACGGAGAGCACTGGTAGCCTCATATCCGTCCATCTCCGGCATCTGCACGTCCATCAAGACTAGATCGAACTTGCCTTTTGCAAGCGCTTCAAGCGCCTCGCGGCCGTTCGCAGCCATCACGACCCGGTATCCTCTCTTCTCAAGCAATCGAGTCGCGAGTAGTTGGTTGACGAGATTGTCCTCTGCCACAAGAATCGTATAGCAGGTTGAGCCATCGCGCGGACCGCACAACGAGTACTTAGTAGCTGGAGAACTTACATTGTTTGGCCTTTGGCCTCCCAGCGCTCGTGCGATTGCTGATTGTAATTCGGATTTCCGGATGGGCTTCAACAAGTGTGCGGCTATTCCCAGGTCTCGACATTTATCACTATCTCCAGGATGGCCTGCTGATGTGAGCATCATGATTATTGCCGCAGACAATTCCGCCCTTTGCCGGATTTGTTTAATCAGATCAAATCCGTCCATCTCCGGCATGTGCATATCCGTCAAAACCAGTGCGTACGGTTCCCCCGCGCTCTGGGCTGCGGATAACCGGAATAGGGCTTCCTCGCCGCTTCCTACGGATGTTGATATCATTTCCGAGTGGTTTAACATTCCCTCCAGGATTCTCCGGTTTGTGCGATTGTCGTCCACGATTAGAACCTTCACACCCCGTAATATCTGAGATGTGACCGTCATTCCGTCCTCAATCGGTTGTTCGGACGTTTTAAGTCTCGCAGTGAAGTGAAAATGGGTTCCTTTTCCCACCTCACTCTCTACCCACATACTTCCATCCATAAGTGTCACCAGGCGTTTGCATATTGTTAATCCTAAGCCGGTTCCACCATATTTTCGCGTTGTTGAGTTATCAGCTTGAGCAAAAGGATCAAAGATTACTTTTTGTTTCTCGGAGGGAATTCCAATTCCTGTGTCCGACACCCTGAAATGTAGGATTCGGTCGTCACTATCCCCGTTCTCGACATGAACGTGCAATGACACCTCGCCTTGATCCGTAAACTTAATCGCATTTCCGATGAGATTAATCACAATTTGGCGCAACCTGTTGGAGTCTTCCCGAACGAGATTCGGGACTGACGTAGCTATCTCGCAAAGTAGCTCAAGCCTCTTTTCATCGGCCCGCAGTGCAAGTGTTTTCAATGTAGCCTCTAAGCTTTCTCGCAGATTGAATTCCCCCAACTCCAAATCCACTTTGCCTGCCTCAATCTTGGAGAAATCTAGAATGTCGTTGATGACGGTAAGTAGGGAATCCGCTGACAGTTTCACGGTTTCTAAATACTGCCTCTGCTCGGACGTGAGGTCGGTTTCTAAGACCAGATCCGTCATGCCAATAACGCCGTTCAGCGGAGTCCGAATTTCATGGCTCATGTTTGCTAGAAACTCGCTTTTTGCACAATTCGCAGCCTCCGCGGCTTCCTTCGCATTGACCAACTCGACTTCGACACATTTGCGCATGGTTATATCCCGATTCAAACCGACAACCCCGACGATTTTGCCAACTTTGTTAGTCAAGGGAACTTTGGTCATCTGAATCCAATGTACATTGCCTTCGGCATCTATTACAGACCTCTCACCCTCAATAATGTGAGGGTTTGTGACCCCCATAATCTCTTGATCAGCTAAGTGTAAGACGTCGGCACGTTCCTTCGGAAATAGATCGAAAGCCGTTTTCCCCAATAGTTGCTCGGGCAATTCAAAACCATGAAGTTTGGCGAACGATATGTTCGCCAGTAGGTAACGCCCGTCGGAGTCTTTCGCAAAAATGCTTTCGGGGATATTGTCAATCACGGTCCTCATGAGGTTACGGTCGAAAGCAAGGTGTTTTTCTATTTGAACGTGTTCTGAATACAGACCATTAAGCCTCAGCATTAGATAAACACCGCAGCAAGCGACAGCAAGTGTCCCGACAAACACGCTTAGCATCCGGTATTCCCAGCGCGTTAGATTGGGGAAAAGGAGGTGCTGTAGTGCGACGGAAGCGATTAAGCCTACCATTGAGGCGCAGGTTATACAGACAATTGATTTCCAGCCAATATTGTACCCAGACGCAGCCTCAGCCTTGGAGTCGGCGCCCACACTCAGTGAAGTATTTGACGTTCCAGATTTATTCATTGGGAGCATAAACCTCTATTGGTGCGGAACACTCACGGGCCATCCTCTGTAGGCTCTTTCACGACAATGTGGGATTCTCCTCTGCAAAAGCTTCGACTCGTCATGCTGACTTAGCAGAAGGGAAAACACAGCCACTCCGCCGGCCAACACCTAGTTCAATTGTGTATCGGTCGAGTCCTCAACAGCCACGCGTGTGCAGGGCATTTTTTATTGCATCCGATCAGCACATGGGCGATTTTGACTTTCGCAAACTGAAACAGTAAGACGACGAAGGAGTTATGACTGTCTCAAAGTATACGTGTGCCTAAATGGTACTCGCCCCTCGCCCGATTCGAATTGGGTCGGGCAGTTGCGGCTTTACTGCTAAAGGACACACCAGGTTTCAGCAATCCGACGATGATTCAATGATTTTATCGACTGCCCACAGCTCGGTGATGCTCGGCAGTTCTGGAACGAATCACTGGGGACGCCCCTGAAAGCCCATGATTGCGCAAGTTTATAAAAAGCGAAAAGAGCGTCGGGTTCGAGGCCAGCAAAACTCCAATCGGCTCAGCTGGAGGCTGGCAGATTGTCGATCTTGCACGTCAATCGAGATACGGCTCGATAGGCCGAATCGTGAGTAACCGACACGACACATGTACACAACTGAACAGAGCCATGATTTTGAATTCTTTAGACTGTAATTATTGGAAAGGGGAATATGCATGCTAAAAACAACGGATGCAGGGAGGGCTAAATGTGTGAGTTGGGAGTTCGCGAAGAACTTCGAATTCTTCATGCTTGAATGTGAAGCGCAGGGAGTAGAGAAAACACATGAATACACTATGGCAATCGTTTCTGTTGCGTCAACACTAACTGAAGGCAGCACGGACACACGCCCAACCTATAATGAACTTTTGCAATTCGTTGACGAGCACAGGACGGAAATAGAGGCCGCAATTACGAAGGTGTTTGACACCTTGACGATTCACTACGCCATGGGGAGTCAACCAAATTAGCATCTGCGAGAGGCGATAAAACAATTTGAATTAGTGAAATAAACGGGATTTAGTTGTTCTGGAGCTTCCCCTGAAATTGTTGGACAAGCTTCACAGGACGGAGGATTACACCGTGAATATTGGAAAGCGGTTGCGTACATTGCGTGAGTGCAAACACGTTTCGCATGAAGAGATCCAGAAGAGAACGGGACTTCACTGCTCTTATACTTCGCGGGTGGAAGGCGGACGTGCAGTTCCCACTGTGAAAACGCTAGAGAAATTCGCTCGGGCTCTCGAACTTCCCTTGTCCGAACTTTTGTACGAAGGAGAAAAACCATTCACACTACCGAATCGTAAGACGCTGAAAGATGATTCCAAGCCTTTCGCGGCCTCGGGTAAGGACGCGAAGATGATGGCGAAGCTTCGTAGACTCCTCGCTCATACGAATGCGAAAAACCAAGGCCTCCTTTTGCATATGGCACAGAAGATGGCGCGGCGGAACAATCTTCCAAATGCTCGGGTTAGAATTTCGGATGTCACAAATCTGTGAAGGCGCGGATAAGGTCTATCGTCCATAGCGCGCCCCGACTACAAACCGTTCCGCTTAGCTTTTCATCCTGATTGACTTTTCGCAATGTGATAATCATCCGATTAATACATCCATGGTCATTACGAATGGCGGTGACGTACGTCAATCAAGCTTGCTCCGAAGTTCGTATCTGCCAGGATGATCCACCTTTGACGATTTCGCGCGACCTTGAAAGATTGATAAGTCGCTTGCCGCGAGCAAGCCAAGCATCGCTTGTTATAGAAATGGCATGGGGCGGTCAATAGTGGTTGAGGACGTGAAATTCGACGATCTCACGATTTCGTTCGTTCATTCGTGTTAAGTTCCTGATTTATTTACGTTCGATCAGGGTAGGATCGACGATCCATCTGCACGTGGCGTTATAAACCAACTCTGATCGGGGAACAAAGACAGAGACCTTAAGTCGATTTCACAATCTCAGTCGATCTCGCTAAAGATCTTTCGGCCGGACAATCGAAACCTCGTTGGGACACATCGAGGCACTCTTGCGAAACAAGTTCCTCGCGCAGATTTAGGTTAGACGATCACCCGCCACGAGTTTGAGACTAGGCGATTACGACTGATTGAGTAATGTGCGCAAAATTGAACAGACAACCAATCCCAGTGATTGTACAAAGACAATTAGACAAATGACCGATATCCCTCCTTAGGGCCGGATTCTTTCCTACGTTCGGCCCTTTTCTACAAAGTGCTAGCAGCCTCAGCCTGGCCGCTGACACGCTTGCAACTGGCTTGTTCGAGTCATTCGTCGAGTCCCTAGCCCCCTCCCGGACCTATACAAATTATGCCAAGGTAGACGGCTTTTCAGTGCGGCAGAGAAAATCACTAGTTGTCAAGATGGCCCGCGTGATTCAAGTCAGGTTGCCCGGACGTGAGTTATTCGGTATCCTCTGGGAGTCTGTTCTCTGTGCCGGCAATTGATGATTGCTGCACGCACACGTGGAAATTAAACATCTTTTCCTTTTTCGCCGCAAAATCCCACGCGATTTCCCATACACTATCGCGGCTGGGCTATGCCGAAGGCACGAAACAACCCAAGCGCATTCCGAGCAGCTCCAGCCGTGAATGCGAGGTTCCCACACCGTATCGCAGGCGATTCGCATTTAAAGTGCCAAATGAAGAATCTGGCGCATTATGTGTTCGCCACATGGTGTCTACATGAGGACTATTTCTTATTAATCCGACCCTTGGGTACCGCGATGAAACCCTAACGCGTCAATTGAGCGGGCTGTCGGTTGATGAATTCGTGGAGGCGATCTTATACCGACATATACCTATCCGGTCCATAACGCAGTTGCGCAGTAACGCTCTGAGTTGTTGGCCTGCCGGTGATCGCGTAGGTCAGGTAATAAGTCGAGGCCGAGTACGCGAATCTGTAGGCACTCTTTGTCCCTGATCTCACGCTTGCGTCAACCAGGTCCGCAGGCGTCGAAGCAGAAGAAGTCGATGGACCCAAAACCGATCCCCCGTCATTGGAACCCGGTACTTGAGTATGCACAATCCGAAACTTAAAAATACATTCAAAACGTGTCTTAGAACTTGTATCCTATCTTCACTCGAAAAGTCCTGCCGTCCTGAACGAGGGTGTCCGCGGCCTGTCCATTGCTTGCAGGGTCTTCGTATTTCTGGTTAAACGCGTTATACATGCTTGCCGAAACCTCCCATCCCCTGAGGACTTTCCTGGTGAATAGCGTGAAGTTGGGGAGGACATAGGCGGGCACAAATCCGCCCGATACCGTCGCTCTCTTGCTAAGATACTGGAGATCCATGCTCGCGAACACTCTTTGTTTAATGAGGGGTACGGCGAAGCCTGCCTGTAGTATCTGCTTCGGAGAATTTGTGACAGGTCTTTGGGTGCTTGGGTTCTTCACATCCTGATAGGAGTAACTGAACGTCGCTTCGAGTCGGCCTGGCACCTTTCGCGATAAGGCAAAATCCAGGCCACGGATATTTAGGGATTCATCATTCGTGAAAACGGCATTCCCAGTTAGGGGATCGCTCTCCTCAGTGATTAATTTGTGGATTGGATAAGAGAATGCTGAAGTAGTCATTTGAAAGTAATTAGAAAAATATTGCTCCCACACTAGTTCACTGGTTTTGACAGTTTCCGGGCGCAGAGATGGATTCGCTTCATTTCCAGGGGCTGCGTAGTAAAGCTCAAACAAGTTCGGAGCTCGAAAGGACTGGCCATAAAGAAACTTCAAGGATGTCTTTTCCCAGGGCGTATAGATCAGTGCGGCACGTGGATTCGTAGTGCCGCCAAAAATCGAATAGTGGTCGTACCGAAGGCCCAGGTTCAAGACCAGGTTTTTGCGAAGGTGAATTTCATCCTGAGCGTATAGGGAAAATATGGTTGAGGTCCTGCGGTCAATAAAATATTGAAAAAAGGGTTGAAGGTCATAATTTCCCTGATTTTGCTGAAAGTTGTCCCGAACTTCGGAGCCGAAGCTTAACCGTTGCCTCCCAAGGATTTGCTTCGCGAAGTTCACTTCATCCCCCCACCATTTTCCGTGCGCGAAGTTTTTATTCAGCACGCGCGAGGGGCCGCCAGAGGCAGTGTAATCATAAACATAGGTGCCGTCATTATTGTACTGATCAAAATAAATCCGGTTCGTGACACTCCAGCCTTGGCCAAGTGTGCGATCGTATTGCAAATCGAGATAGCCACGCTCATCTACCGTGCGAGTTTTGGTGACGTTGAAGACAGTTCCAAAGGCAGCTGTCGGAATCCCCTTGTCTCGAGATCCGAACACGCCGTGCCATGTAAAGCCATTCCAGGAGGCATTGAGAAAGGCCTGGTCAAACTCGTCATCGTCTGCGTTCAGGGCAATGCCATTGTTGGTTGCAGGAGAATTAAAAGCTGGGAAGAACAGTTGGTCCTGCCCATGAAACATATAGAAAGTCCCAGATAGGAGCATTTCCAAACCGTTATTAAACTTATTTCCGTAGGTCACCCGGCCTTCATACGTCCCGTAGGTGGCCGCTTCGCCCGCCACACCCACTTTTGGCATATCTCTCCCGCGTTTCGTAATGATGTTGACAACTCCTAAAAAAGAACTGGCAATATACTGCGAAGAATTTGGTCCTCGTATGACTTCGACGCGTTCGATCAGATCGACATCAATCGGAAACTCTGTTCCGATAAGTGCACCGTCGTAAATGTTATCGTTGAGCCGGTGGCCATCAATCATCAATGCGATGCGACTATTGTAGTCCCCCGGAGGTCCATAACCCCGCACCCCTAAGTAGCTATAATTTCGATCGTAAGTCACATAAAAGCCGCGCACATTCCTCAGAATGTCGGCTAAAGTCCGGTATCCATATTTTCGGATGTCCTCGGATGTAATGATAGTGACGGAGGCGGGTGCTTCCGTCACTATTTGGTTGAATCCGGAAGCACCATATACTGTATCAATTTGAATGTTCAATAAATCTTCGAGGCTCTTGTCCAATAAATCTGGTCGTGCGCCGTTACTTTGGGCCAAGATACTTGTAGAGTTTATGGCAAGCAATAGAAACAGTATGAAGATAACCAGCGATTGTCGCATCAGGAATTTCGAGTTGGCAAAAGAAACTCCAACGCAAGGTTTTAGCTTGACGGAATCTTCCGCAGGCCTCGTGAAGCACGGAATTGCAGCAACCCTGAGACATTCATGTGCAGATAGCCTATTCCGATTCCCCTTTATATTTTTACGAGGTAGCGGAGCGTTCATATCGGAATTCCTTTTGCGATTGCTATAACCTGCAGGTATGCGGAGATAATTCATATGTGATGAACCTGCTCATTGTAAGTCATTCGTCTTCTCTCAGATTAGACATGGCATGGGCTTAGTTGAGCTCTTGTAAAGCCCCTTGCAGTTTCAAGCCATGGCTATAATTAGCGCTGTACAAATCAGGACAGAGACAGGCGGTGTATCGGTTTGATTAACCAGCACCAAGCATCGGGAGGATCAGCATTTTTATTATACTTTGCATAAATTATGTCAATGAGGAGGCACAACTCGCGGTGAGTTATATGCGAAAATGGCACGAACCCACCAGGTTATAATCTCAACGCGACGTAGTCCGAGCGAAATCATGTAATGCGCGCAAATCCAAACGCCACGGGTTCCAACTTAGGTCGCGGGGTATTTTTGGTGATGTTGTCTAGCATCATGACGAGAAGGAATTACGCCATCATGTCCGATTAGTTTCTGGCATAGCATTTCAAGTAAGTATGCGAATCGCTGCACTACCATAGGTCGACCGAAATAGTGCCGCGTGGGTTGTCGTCGAAGCGAAGTATATCGTTCTTCGCAAGATTCCTTTTGATATCTTATTAACATATAGATTGCTCTAGAACGGGGATCTTAGGATTTCCAAAGCTAAATACATTTCGATAGGAGGGGCTCGGGCTGATAACTGCTTTAAACATTAAAATGTGCACGTAAGTTTAACCTGAAAGGTTCTTCCATCCTGCTGAATGGCATCCTCAGGGTCCTCAGGGCGCCCTGGATTAAAATATATCTTATTAAGAATGTTGTATACACTTACGGAAACGTCCAAATGCCTAGTCAGAGTGTGCGCCAGTAAGTTTACATTGAAAATCGCGAAGCCACTGAGCGTATTTCCAGCCAAAGTTTGAACCGAGCCTCTGTACTGTGCGTCAACATTCGCAAATAGACGCTGCTGCATTAGGGGAACAGACAAGTCCAATTTGCCCAGGTGCCGGGGAGAATTGGCCAAAGTTTGCTGGATCAGCGGTTGCTCTGTGTCCGTGAAACTATAACTGGCCTTGGCTTGCAGTCCCCCGACGAAGCGCCCGTCCACCTCAACTTCCACGCCAGTTGCATTCACTCGACCGGAATTCTCGTATACTGATTGGCCGTCCGCCGGATTTGTCTCGATCGAAATCAGGTCATTAATCGAGTTACGGAAAAGGCTGCCCGACAGCATGAAATGTGATCCGAGCCCCTGTTCCACGACCCATTCAACACTCCGAATCGTCTCCGGTTTCAGCTGCATATTGTCGTCGTAAAACACCCCATAATCAGGCTTCAGCTCGAAGGGCTCGGGCGCGCGAAATGCAGTGCCGTAAAGCAACTTCAAAGTAGTTGCGTGGGTCGCATGATAAATTAATCCGAGGCGTGGATTAGCCGTCCCACCAAACCCAGAATAATGATCGTAGCGGACTCCAGCGCTCAGGATCAGATTGTGAATGATGGTGAACTCGTCCTGCGCGTACAGCGCCCAGACAACCGAACTACTTGGAACAGCTACAAAGATGTTTCCCAGAGCCGTATAGTCTCCCTGGTTTTGCCTCAGGTTGTCGGTAACCTCGGTTCCCATCGTGAATTGGTGTTTTTCAAGAAGGTTCCGGCTCAAAATTACTTCCGAGTCCCACCAACTGCCCTGGAACGAGTACGTGTCCAATGTACTTAACCCGTCAGGCAACCCGGTCGCATAACCGACGGGTGCACGCAAGGTGGCGTGGTCGTAGGAAGTCCTCGCCATCAAATTCCAATTATCGCCAAGCGCATGGTGATAACTCACATCGATATATTGATGCCGATCGATGTTCTGCGTTTGGGGATCATTGAACAAGCTCCCATAATAGGCGGTCGGAACTCCCTTGTCGCGTGCACTGAATAATCCCTGCACTGTGAAACCATGAAAGGTGACGTTCCCCAAAATGTGCTGCGAGTTTTCATAGTCGGTGTTCCGCGTAATGCCAAAGTTGGTGGCCGGACTGTCGAACTCCGGAAAAAAAAGCACGGGCCCATCGCTGTTATAAAAGGTTCCTGAAAGCATTATATCGATCCCCCGGAATTGCCTGCCATAGCTCCCTCGCCCGCGGTAGGTTCCAAAACTTGCGCCGACGAATGAGAGTTCGAGGCCCTTCACCTGCTCCCCCTTGCGGGTGATTACGTTGATCACAGCGAAAAAGGCGTCTGCTCCATAGAGCGAAGAGGACGGCCCTCGGATGATCTCAACGTGGTCGACTAGGTCCAAATCCACCAGAAATTCCGTGCCAAGGTAGGGTTCACCAAACACGTTGTCGTTGATCCGGTGCCCATCGATTAACACCAAAATGCGGTTGTTTGAGTCTCCCAGCCGTCCGAAACCGCGCACTCCCACGAAACTGTAATCGCGATCGTTTGTAATGTAGAAACCGCGCACGCTCTCCAAGATGTCGGCCAGCGTTCGGTACCCATACTTGTGAATCTCATCCGCCGTGACCACTGTAACCGACGAGGGTGCATCGCTCGCGCTCTGCACGTGCTTCGAGGCACTGTAAACCTCTACGTTCATCAAATCTTCCAGACTCAGTTCTACTAAACCCTTCGTTTTTTGCTGAGCCATTGCGGGTGTGACGACTAGGAGGAGTATAACGAACCAAGTAATGACCGGGAGTCGGCACCCCGCCGGAAGGGCGCGCCTGGACGTATTCCAAGTCCACGGCATTCCGCCAACAGTAATGGGTCCCGCCATTGACATCTTGGGCCAAACTCTTGGTCTTGAAGTCAGGCGAAACACGCCTTTTGCGATCACTTTCGGAAGAAGCATTACCTTTTCCCTCTGTTCCAAGTTTCCATCTCACGGCAACGATTTTTCAGCTTGGTAGTTGAGTATGTTCAATGCGGGACACATCCTTCATCCGCTGAATAGCGTGTACGACACATTGCTTTCCTAAGCGTATAGCACCGAATGGGGCTTGGCCCCCATTGGCAAGGCGTCAGTTTGCCCTAGAAAGCGATCGAATTCTTGAACCGGTCGCGCCAGTTTTTGTGGATAATAATCCTCGATTGCTTTGTCGTTTGTGAACGCGACGTTTTCGTGTATGGGGCGGTATCACGCATCATCTATTAATAGGTCCTTGAAAGTCCACACGGACACAAATATGGACATCACGAGAACAAAATCAGATAAAACCTCTCTTGTAGGGGCGCTTTTATCGAATACCGTAACCCTCCAAGATAAGGCGTGTTCTCAGTTGCTTGTCACAGATCCATTGCACAATTCTTTTTTCGCCGCCATTCGGATCTTTCCGTTGGCAGACTCCAACGCATATAATGAACCAATGCATATATTCAGTGGACCAGTTCGGCCAATAGCTGGAGAACGCGAAGCAAGTCCCCATCTTCCTCCGCCGTAAATTCAACGCCCATCCCCCGACCAATCACCGTGCGCCGCACAACAGCAGGGATGTAGACTTCTCCGTCAACTAGTTGGAAGATTAATTTTACGCCTGTCCCAATCGGCGGCAAATTGGGTGTCGGTATAAAAACGCCAAGCATACTTAGATCAGATACGCGAGAGACGAATCGCTGATCGCTGCCTTGCCAAGCGACCCACAAACCTTTCGGCAGCTCCACACGAGGGGATCGGCGCTTTTCTCGCATGCAGTTTTCTTGGGACATAATAAAGTGCTCGAAACATTTGTGGGCGCGGTCGATGGCCCGGTAGAGTTGCGCAATTCCCTCCTCCTTGAAACTGACTTCTTCGGTTTCCAGTCCGATGGCTAGTTCGTTGCACAGCCGGGTGGCAGTGCGAATCTGCTCCGATTTCAGCAGTGACTGCGCATCGGCAAGGCATTGCCGCTGGGAATGGAATTGTTGCGATTCCTCAATAGCCCAAGCGCTCCGGCGAATGCAATCGACCTCTTGACGGAATTCCTTTAGAATGTGAGTATCTATTCCTTCAGGACAAAGGCTTTGCCCGAGCTTTGCCAACACGGTCGTGGTCTTCAACAATTGGAAATTCGTCCCCCAGAAGGTCTCACTCGGAATAAAAAGCTCGACAACCACCCTTTGTGGCACATCCAGTTTGGATCCACGAAGTGCCAAAACGCGCCCCTCGACAGACTCCTCAGAAATAACGTTAGTCAACTCGATAATGTCACCCATATTGGGACAGGTCTCCATACGCAAGAGGCCGCCGTGAGCATTGACCTCCTCCGCGTATGCTTTTTGCTTGATTCTCATACCGCCGGGCCCATGCCACTTCACTTCCGCCAGAACATCTACTGGGAACCGCTTGCTCCTTCGATGTTCAACCCTCGCGGCACTGTTAGAGGGTGAGTTATCTATGGTCATGGCTTAATCTCCAGTAAGCCCTTATTTTCGTATTTCGCCCAGAATCCTATATATCGTCGATAGGTTGCAATCATCCGCAACTTATTGACTGAAATGAGCCTCACTGGTGAGGCAATCTCGTGTTATGATGAAAAGGAATCACACTACCAATTCTAAATTGTTGCTGACAATGCATTTTAAGCAAGCTCGCGAACTGTGGTGCCACCGAAGGTCGGCTGAAATAGTAACCTTGCCCCTGATCGCAGCCATGCGTGTGAAGAAATGCCAACTGCTCTTCGGTTCTTACTCCCTCTGCAATAACAATTTGCTTGAGACACCGTGCCATGCCAATGATCGCGCTGACTACGATCGCCTCATTCGATTTGGGAAGGATATTCTCCACGAACGATTGATCAAGTTTTAGAGCATCAATGGGAAACCGGGTCAGATAGCTCAAGCTAGAATAGCCTGTGCCAAAGTCATCAACGACCAGTCGCACACCGATAGCTTTTAGTTGTCCAAGGACGTACTTAGTTGACTCAGTATGGCGCATGAGAACGGTTTCAGTCAGTTCGAGGTCGAGATAGCCGGGATCCAGGCAGGAATCTTTTAGGGCGATTTGAACATGTTCGAGAAACTTCTCATTCCGAAACTCCAGCGATGAGACGTTGACTGAAATTGGAACGGCTGCCAGGCCCTCGTCGAGCCATTCTCTTGTTTGCCTGCAGGCCTCACGTAACACCCATTGGCCGATTGCCACCAGCATCCCTGTATCTTCGGCAATACCTAAGAATTGGTCCGGGAAGAGCAGTCCGCGCTCTGGATGCTGCCAGCGTACGAGCGCCTCGACCCCCGCAATCGCTCCTGTCTTGAGATTCACCTTTGGCTGGTAATGGAGCGACAACTCTTCGCGTTCAATAGCATATCTAAGCTGGCCCTCTAGCGATTGGCGCTCGACGGCCCGGAGGCTCATGTCCGCCTTATAGAACTGGTAATTGTTCCGCCCAATTTGTTTGGCGTGATACATCGCCGTATCGGCATTTTTGATCAGCGTCTCCGCATCTGCACCATTGTCAGGATATGTACTTATCCCAATGCTCATAGTAATGCGAAGCCTGAGATCGCCAATGAGATGCACGTCGTTAAGCTCGGTAATGATCTTCTTAGCGCTAATAGCCGCGTCCGCTTCGTGTGTGACTTCCGGAAGGAGAACAATAAATTCGTCTCCACCCTGGCGGCTAACTGTGTCCGATTTGCGGACACACCCCAAAAGTCGAGAAGCCACAGACTGGAGGAGTTTGTCCCCAATCGAATGTCCGAAAGAGTCGTTGATATTCTTGAAACCATCCAAATCCAAGAAAAGCAATCCGAGACGATGATGGTTGCGTCGAGCTAAGGAAATTGCCTGAGCCAGGCGGTCGCTTAGCAGTAATCTATTGGGCAGGTCAGTAAGAGCGTCGTGTTGCGCCAAATGCGTCATTTCCTGCACCACTGACCGAGCCATGTTCACATCATGAAATACGATAACTGCACCAGTGACCACACCATTCCGATCGTGGATCGGAGCAGCGGAGTCTTCGATTGCGCATTCATGTCCGTCCCGTCGAACCAGGATACAATTCGCGCTCAGCCCCACGGGCCTATTCAGGTGAATTGCCATCTCTAAGGGGTTAGGGGTCGGCTTATAAGTGATCCCGTCAACAATTTGGAATATGTCACCAAGCGGACGGCCCATTGCCTCCTCCCTGGACCACCCAGTCATCCGTTCCGCAACCGCGTTCAAATAGACCACATTGCCCAACAAGTCGGTGCTCAGTACGGCGTCGCCGATAGAGTTTAGCGTGACCTGGGCGCGTTCTTTCTCTATGAACAAGTCTTGCCGAGCAATCTCGCGCTCGACAATATTGCGTACCGCTCTTGAAAATGAGTAGCCGTCTATATGGCCTTCTAAGAGATAGTCCTGTGCTCCGTGCAGCATGGCCTCTTTGCAAACTCGTTCGTCAGCCTCTCCACCGATCACTACGATGGAAGAACTGGATACAAATGCCGATAGCCGGTGTATCGTTTCAATGCCCGAGCTATCCGGTAAACAAAGACTGAGAAAAATTGCCCAAACACTCTTGTCTGCCAGTTTTTCGAGACCTTCGGAGAGGGTTCTGACCCATTCGAGTTTCGATAAATTGTCGCCATTGGTATTCAAGCCTTCTTTGAAAGCCATAGCATGACGAGGATCATCGTCGATGAGAAGCATGTCGTAGTTTTTACAGTCTGACATTAGTCCTTCCTCTGCCTGAACGTTACTCCTTGAGTGAATTCCATGATGTCCACTATTAGACAGTCTTCACAATGTGTCGTATTGGTACATACACTTTGGAATATTTAGCGGAGGCCCGGCTTTTCCCAATTAAGAGCAATCTAACGCGCTACATTTTTAAGTAGACTCTAAGTTTGCTTCGCCACTTACCAAATACTATCTTCATGAGTTGCGGAATCTCACCACGACGGGCACGCAGGGGGAATGACCTCGATCATGCGGATAATTTCTTGTGTGCGATTCTAAAATTGTGCAACCGGTTCGACATGATCGATAAGAACGGGCGGATTTGCAAGCATGACGCAGTTGCGGCCGTTTGCCTTCGCTCTATAAAGTGCCAAATCCGTCTGGATTAAAATGTCTTCTACAGGCTTGGCATTCCAATCTCGGCTCGCGAAGACCCCCAAACTTATCGTAACGGGGAGCGGCCCGCTCATTGTTTGGACATGATGGTTTGCAATCCCATTCCGGACTTCATTGGCGCGGGCAATTGCTTGGGTTGAATCACAATTGTTGAGGACAATGAGAAACTCTTCCCCGCCGTACCGACCCACGAAATCGTAAGACCGAACTGATTGTAAAAGACGTCGCGCGATTTCACGTAGCACTTCATCTCCGACGACGTGTCCATAGGAATCGTTTATGCTTTTGAAATGATCCAGATCGCCCAGCATTACAACTGTGCATCCGTTCTCGCGACGGGTGCGCGTTAATTCACGGTCCAGCAAATCTATAATAACCCCTCGATTAAAAAGCGAAGTAAGATTGTCATGGGTCGCTTTGAAGCGCATAGTCTCGCGCGCCTCCACGAGTCGATCTTCCAATTGCAGGAACCTTTGTCCCACTCGCAACCTAGCTGTCAACTCCCCAGGATCCCACGGCTTTGTCAAATAATCGTCGGCGCCAGCTTCAAGCCCTGCCACAACGTCTGGTTTTGATCCCTTCGAGGTTAGAAGTACGATATGGATATACGGACGTTCGTGCTGCTTACGAATCGCAAGACAAACACCGGGCCCATCCAACTCTGGCATCATCCAGTCGAGAAGTGCTAGTCGTGGACCCTCGGGCACAGACAATTGAAGCAGTGCCAATCGACCGTTTTCGACCGCGATTACCTCATACCCCTCGCGTTCGAGGGTCCTTTCCAGTAGACGACGGGACATCTCATCATCATCGGCGATAAGAATTTTCATGTTCCTACCTTTGTGGCAAAGCGGTCGAGTTCAGCAAGTAGTTTCGCCACTTCGCCTTCAAAAACCGTCAGAGCATCCGGCAGGCCACATGTCTTCCCGTCGCGTCCCATCTCTTCGATCCGATTGGCAAGGACAACCGATTGATTCGCAGAAAGACAAGAAAGCATTCCTTTTAGAGCGTGGCTCGTGGATTCAATTTTAATTACATCTTTGACATTTATGTATTCCCGTAGTTGCCGCAACAAAACTGGATACTTCTTTTGAAAAAGAATGATCAGTTCGGAAAGCAATTCGCGATCGTTGTCCAAACGAATGAGTAACTCAGGCAAATTCAAGGTCGCTGGCGTAAAGCTATCATATAGTTGGGTCATTGCCGCGCCTCCTCATCTTTCATCAAGGAGTGCCTCATCGAACCTTTGAGGTACGTGTGGGTTTCACCTCGACATGCAATGTTCACTAACTTATCCTAACTGATAGCGGAATGACCACTTGCCCCAAGGCGTTCACCGATTGGTTGCGGAGAACCATATACTTCTCAAGGATCTCATCTAGTTTCCGTTGTCCAATCGGTTTTGTAAGATAACCATCCATTCCTGCCGCCAAGCACCGCTGCTGGTCGCCTTTCATTGCGTGTGCCGTTAAGGCAATCACCGGTTGGTGATAGCCATCGCCGATAGCCTTCTCCCTTTCCCGAAGAGCTAAAGTAGCTTGAATCCCATCCATCTCTGGCATCTGAACATCCATAAAGACAAGGTCGTATCTGTTTTTCGCAAGTGCATCAAGCGCCTCACGACCATTAGAGGTTATGACGACACGATGCCCTTTCTTCTCGAGCAATCGAGTGGCAAGTCGCTGGTTGACGTCATTATCTTCGGCCACCAGCACCCACAAAAACGTTTTAGGATCGCGCGCTTCTTGCAGAGAATCTAGTTCAATTGGGCAAATTCTGTCCTTCTTGCCTTTCGCTCCGAACACTCGCGCAATGGCCTCGCGCAATTCGGATTGCCGGACGGGCTTCAATAAATATGAGGTAACACCCAATGTTCTGCACCGTTCTGCGTCTCCCCGATGGCCTGCCGAAGTGAGCATCATAATCGTGGCAGCGCATAATTCCGGCTGGTTCTTGATGCGCTCCACGAGTTCGAAGCCATCCATATTTGGCATATGCATGTCCGTTAAAATGAGTGCGTATGGTTCCCCTCCTTTCTGGGCTTCTGCGACTTCACCCAGCGCCTGTTCTGCACCCTCCACCGAAGTCACATTCATCTCCCAACGCTGTAGCATCGCTTGAAGAATCCGCCTGTTGGTCCGATTATCATCCACTATCAGGGCCTTCATGCCGCGCAGGATTTCAACAGGAGCAAGAGGTTCCTTAAGTGCAACTTTTTCGCAAGTCTGCACTCGTGTCGTAAAGTGAAATTGAGCCCCTTTGCCAACCTCACTTTCTACCCAAATCTTTCCGCCCATCATTTCTACCAGGCGGGCTGAAATAGTCAAACCTAGTCCTGTCCCTCCGTATTTACGAGTGGTCGATGTATCGGCCTGAGTAAACGGATCAAAGATAACTTTTTGCTTTTCCAAAGGCACTCCAATGCCCGTATCCACGACAATGAAATGCAGAATGCAGTCATTGCCGTCTTCCGTTTCCACCTGGACCTTCAGCTCCACCTCACCTTCATGTGTGAATTTTATTGCGTTGCTTACGAGGTTCACGATGACTTGGTCCAGTCGGCTAGAATCACCATGCACGATTTCCGGCACGTCAGAGGCTATCTCGCAAAGTAGCTCTATTCCCTTTTCGTCAGCTCTGAATGCCAGTGTCTTCAACGTACCTTCCAAGTTCTCGCGCAAATCAAAATTGGTCTTTTCCAGGTCAACCTTGCCTGCCTCAATCTTGGAGAAATCCAAGATATCATTGATTACAGTAAGCAGGGATTCCGCGGACATCTTGACGGTGTCGAGATAATCTCGCTGCTCTCGCGTTAACTCGGTATCGAGCGCAAGGTCCGTCATACCCATGACACCGTTTAGCGGAGTACGTATTTCGTGACTCATGTTAGCCAGTAACTCGCTTTTGGCTCGATTGGCATCTTCGGCAGCTTCCTTGGCATGTTGCATTTCCTCTTCGGCACGTTTTCGGGCGCTAATGTCCTGATAAATACCCAAAGAACCGACCAGCTTTCCATTTACCAACAAGCCGACCGCATGAAGCTCAACATCCACAAAACTCTGATCCTTTCTTTGAAGCCGAGCAGCCAGATTTATCGGCGTTTCATCCAGGGCCAATTGGTGTGCCTCTACCAATCCCCCCATGTTCGATAATAGGGTAGCGACCGATTTTCCGATAATTTCCTCTCGTTTACACTCAAACAGTTTTTCAAACGCAGAGTTGCACAGCTGTACCATTTGCTCCGAGTCCACAACCATAATGCCAAGTGGACTATTTTGAATCAGCGCATTGAGGTACGAGGTTCGTTCTGCAACCCTTTTTTCAAGATTGTCGTGTGCTTTCTGCAGGGCGATCCCCCGTTGTTGGAGTCTATCGAGCATGCTGTTGAATTGGTCAAACAGGAGCCCGATTTCGTCATTTCCTCGCTTTATCGCGCGGATGGAATAATTTTCTTGCGTCGAGACCGATGACGCTGTATCTGCCAGCTCTCGAATTGGGTCCGAGATCACCCTCTGAAGGCGGGTACATAACACTAGAGCAATTGCCAAGCAAACTAACAATACTAGGAAATCAATTTTTAGAAAACGCGTTAGCCGCGCGTTCAAGTCTTCAAGATCTGCTTGAATAAAAATTGTTCCAATAATTTCGCCTTTCAAGGTTATAGGCTGAAATATAGTCATATTATGATTGACAATTGCAGTTGCCTCGTTTTGCATCGGTGGAGGAGAGAATTCACCGAGCGTAGTTCCACGACTGTAAGTTGCAAACACATTACCAG
>Ga0206833_1043_pt1 | contig 33005 bp, 30 predicted proteins | sample Alteio_BWOrgCont_32_FD_152891 | JGI IMG/M metagenome (GOLD analysis project Ga0206833, IMG submission 152891) | Enriched cells from forest soil in Barre Woods Harvard Forest LTER site, Petersham, Massachusetts, United States -... | ecosystem: Environmental > Terrestrial > Soil > Temperate forest >... | reverse complement strand
TATCAAATAAGCTTCGTTTAAGAATTTCTGCCTCGTTATAACCCAAAATAGCTGCACCTGCCGGGTTTACAGACAAAAAGTTCCCGTCCATATCATGAGTGCACATTAACCCTTGCGAATTTTCAAAATAGGCCCTCAACTTTCCTTCGCTTATCGCCAGTTGCTGTTCCTTTAATATAATCTCGGTTACATCGCGGCCTATGCCAAATATATTTCCGGTTTCTACTTCAGCGGTCGATGTCCACTCAATGGTTCTATATTCGCCGGTCACCGTTTTAAAACGCTGCAAAAAATTAATGGTATTGCCGCCATCTGCCAGCTTTTTTAACTCTTCTGCCGTATTTTCAATATCATCGGGATGATAAAATTCAAAAGACGATGTAGTTAACAGATGCTCCTCGCTCCATCCGAATATCCGTTCAAAGGCAGGGTTTATTTTTTTAAAATAACCATCAATCCCTCCTATAAAAACCAGATCGTTTGATTGTTCAAACAGTTTTTCATAATTCTGCAGCTCAACTTTTATTCCGCGTTCTTTAATAAGCGTACTTACTTCCTGCGCCAGCAATTGCAATGCCCGTTTTTGCTGCGCGTTTAGTTTACGGGGTTCGCGGTCAATCACGCACAACGACCCAAGTGCGTAGCCGCGCTCGTCAATTAAGGGATATCCTGCGTAAAATCTGATATTAGGCTCCCCTGTTACCAGCTCATTGTCTTTAAACCGTTCATCTTTAATGGCATCCTCTACCTCAAAAAGAACGGCACCCGTTATGGTATAGCTGCAAAAGGAGAATTCTCTCGGCGTTTCTTTTGTATCAAGGCCTATGGCCGATTTAAACCACTGCCTATCCTCGTCAACAAGTGAAATTAATGAAATAGGTACATCACAGATGATAGAGGCCAATTCAGTGACCCGGTCAAACTCGTACTCCTTTAATGAGTCTAAAATTTGATGGTCATGAAGGGCCTTTAATCGGCGTTTTTCATTTTTGGGAACCGGAATTACAGTCACTGTAGTTTAATATTGCTTGATTTAATAACTTAATAAATAACTCTTTGCGTAAAAGCTATTCGGACCAAAACAAGTTTAATTAATTAGAAAAGACAGGCGATTGAATAAAGTTAACAAAGTATTTAATTTAATACAATGTGAACGCTCTTTTTTGGGTTTAAATTGATTTAAATAAGTAAAGATGTGCGGTTATTTTATATCTTTCGGCTGAATTTAAATTACGATGGACAAGGGTTATTATATTGAAGAAAACGGTGAGCAAAAAGGGCCGTTTACATTTGAGGAGCTTATAGGCACCCACATTGATCTTCATACCCCGGTGCTATCGCCGCAAAGCGAAGCCTGGCAGGATGCCTGTGATTTACCCGAATTGTTTACATATTTTGAAGCAAGGGGTTTTGTATTTCCAACAGAAGACAATCTTGCATCTTTTTGGTGGCGCTTGCTGGCTTATATAATTGATTATTTTATCCTGTCGTTTTTATCGGGCTTAGCATTTTCGTTTTTAGCCACCTATGGCATAAAGTTTAACCTGCAATCGTATAACGATTTGCTCAAACTTTCGCTAACCCAGGTTTTAACTATTGAACTCATTGTATCTGGTATTTTAGTAATATACAACTCCGTTTGCGAAGCATCACCCATGAAAGGTAGCCTGGGGAAAAAAGTATGCGGACTAATAGTTGTTGATGCTGATGGTGCCGGACTAACCTACCTGAATGCCCTTGGCCGCAGTGCAGGCAAGGTAGTATCCATCTCCGTATTTTACCTTGGGTTTTTAAGTATCTTCTTTACAGAACATCGCCAGGCTTTGCATGATTATCTGGCAAAAACTTACGTGGTAAAATTATAATTGGAGCCTCACCCCAACCCTCTCCGGGGGGAGAGGGAGCTTAAACATACAACATATCAAATCAACCTGTCTTTCGTTACCAGTGTGCCGGCCAGCATATCGTGCATGCACTGTTGCTGTTTATTAAAAAAGCTAAACAGGTAACCAATAAAAAAAGGCAGTACTGATACAATTTTTAACAAATTGCGCCCAACTGACCGTGCAAGGCTTATACGCTCACCCTGCATATCGCAAACTTTTATCCTAAGTATTTGCTTGCCAAAAGTACCCTGCTTTGCGGAGCACTCCATTACCATGTGATATATAATTTTTGCAACGGGAATAATAGCCAGCAAGCTGAAAGCAATGGTAAGCCTGATAGCATTGTCACTAATAAACAAAGTGGCTATAAAGGCAGTAACGATTAGTACGCCCGAAATAAAAAACCAATCTAAAGCCGAAGCCAGCAGGCGCTGATCAAAACCTGCAAAATATTGAGGTATAACAAAAGGCTGGGTAAAACCAAAAAGCGCACGTAGTTCGGGCATTTGCTGGGCCTCTTTATAATCGTCCATGCCATCGGTCCTTACAAAATCTCCCGGTTTAATTTTGCGGTTTTTTAGTTCCTGCAAACTAAAAGGCCCCTCGGGTTTGCCGTTTATTACCAGGATGTAGGTTTCCGAAAAATTGTCAGGTTCCATAAGCTGATCAAACTTAAATAAAAAGGCCGGAACATTAAATTTCCCGGCCTTTTAAACATTCAATTAAACTTCAATTAATATCTGTTTACATGAAAGTCAGATAAGCCGCCGCTTATGTGAATATGTATTTTGTTTTTGGCCGATGCAAAACCAGGGGTTTCATAATCATTATCATTGGTTTTGTTAAACCCGTCAAAATGATTGTTTGAAAGACCTGAATCTGTTTCAATGCTGCATGCCGCATTTTTCGGGATGTTGATATTTACGCCCGAAACACCTGTTGATATTTCAACGTCTGTTGCGGCCAAAGGCTGACCCAATTTTACATCGAATGATGCTGCACCGCCATTCAATTTAAGGTTTCGGATCTTGAATTTTGACAGATCAAAATCAAGTTTGGTTGCCCCGGTTTCAACATGCACATCCCATATCGGATTTTGATTTAAGCGAAAATCAGCGTTGTTTTTATCCGAGTCAAAATTGATCCCGTTATGATTTTTCATTTTAAAGCTCACTACATAAACAGAATCATCCATACTGTGTGAAAAATTGTATTTGCCATTTTTGTTGTAAGCATTAGCGCTAAACAACTGGTTAGTGGTATCTGATAAATTATAGGTAGTACCGCCCCCACTCACTTCCAGGCGGGCGTATTTAATACCCGGTTTGTAAGGCTCATTAAAAGCACCGCTGCTGCTTACTTTTGTACTGGTACTGTCGCTATCATCATCGTCGTCGTCATCGTTGAAGCTAAAATCGTCGCCTTTGTCATCATCCTTGTCATTTCGGCTGTAATTATAGTGAAAGCCGGGCCAGAAGTTGTACCTGTCGCCAAAGTTGCCGAACAATACAAAACCAAGACCAAGCACCACTACCGAAACTTTAATAATAGTTGCCCAAATAGTTTTATTGTGTGCAAATACCAGGTTTACGCCTGCTATTACCAAAAATATTGGCCATAGGTGAAATATATTATACCAGTGAAAATGCAGGTAACCGAAGTTATTAAGCAAAAATGCTGCCCCTATAAGTACCAGAACAAGGCCTGGGATTAATTTATCGTTTCTCATTTTTTTATTTTTTTAATGGCTTATGCCTGTTAATAAATATATTAGGCTTGTGGCTCGTGATGACCTTCAGATTCACCGGCAGCTGCATTTGCCGAAGCATCGGCCGCTGCGGCATCGGGTTTACCGGCATCGTTCCAATTGTCATGATGCCATGGTTGTTTCCTTTGTCCCGATACAATAAGTGATGCACCAACCAGTACCAGCACTACCGGCCATAATCTGCCGAAATCAAAATCAGGGATCAGGTCATACTCATCTATCAAAACAGCTGCCCCAATTACAATTAACACTACTCCAACTATTATTCCCGCATGTGATTTTTGTTTTTGCGGATAATTTACCGGCGGCACATCGTTGAAAGAGGCATTGCCAAACGAATTGCTTTCAAACGGATTTCCCGGTTGGGTAAACTGACCGCCCGGCTGTTGCGGCGGAACGGTATAATCAACCGTTGGGTTATTGTATTGATTGTACACGTAGCCTTTTTTTGGCAATACAATCCATAAAACAATGTAGGGGATTATGCCCACGCCCATTACAATTACGGTAAAGGCAAATAACAGGCGGATAACAGTTACATCCGTATCAAAGTATTCTGCCAGGCCCGAACAAACACCACCTAACACCTTGTGGTATTCATCGCGATATAGTTTTTTGTTCATTTTTTTGTTGTTTTAGTTTGATTTTATATTTGACCGTATGCCGGTTTTATAATTATTTCATCAACATTTGCCCCAACACTCATTTTGTAAATGTTCAGCACTGCCGATGATATGTCTTCTGGTAAAACCATTTTATCCTTATCAACCTCCATACCCTTCCACGAGTCTGTTAAGGTTGAACCGGGAATAATAGCGGTTACTTTTACGCCATGATCCTGCATTTCCAACCGCATTACTTTAGTAAGACCTAACAGCGCAAATTTTGTTACACTGTACGTACCAGCCTCAGCAATAGGGTTTATAGCAGCGATTGAACAGATATTGAAAATATGTCCGTCTTTTGCGACCATCATCTTTTTACCAAAATAACGGTATAGCTCATAGGCCGGCATCACATTGGTATTTACCTGCTTTTGAAAAGCATCTTCAGTATCATCCAATATGCTGGAGTAAGTGTACATACCGGCGTTGTTTACAATAATGCTGATATCGCCCAGCTCCTTTTCGGCTGCTGCTGCAAATGTCAAAACCTGTTGTTTAACACTGCAATCGGTAACCGAGGTAAATACTTTAATTTGAGGGTTGATGACTAGAAGTTCAGTTTTAAAAGCCGCAAGCTCATCATCGTGCCTTGAACAAATAGCCAGGTTTACTCCTTCTTTTGCAAAGGCTATTGCTATAGCCCGGCCCATTCCTTTGGTTGATGCAGTGATAATTGCGTTTTTCATTTTTGTTTTGGTTGTGTTGTTAAAGCTTTAATTATTATTATCAGGTAGCGATCCTGAATTATTACTATACAAATCTAATTTTTATTTTAACAGACGTAATTAGTGCATTGGTAAAGCGGGGCATATTTTCGGTAAAGTGGGGCAAAGCGGCGGTAAAAGTGTGGCGGGTTGATATATTTTGATTTTTTTGTACCTTTATAGTATGACTACGATAACATTACAGGTTCCGGATACGCTGGGTGAGTATCAAAATGATACTGTTAGATTTATAGCTGCCAAGCTTTATGAATCAGGCAAATTATCGTTAGGCCAGGCAGCTGAGATGGCTGGATTATCTAAACGTACGTTTGCAGAATTATTAGGTGACTACAATGTTTCCCTTATAAATTACTCTTTAGCAGATATCGTTGAAGATGCCGCAAAATTTTAATGTAATTATAGCAGATACTACCTGTTTTATTCTGTTAGATAAAATTGGTGAGATGGATTTGCTCAAATCGGTTTGGGGCAGAATAACAACAACCCCGGTTATCGCTTCAGAATTTGGCACCCCATTGCCCGACTGGATAGATATCATACACGTACGGGATGTGCAACTACAAAAAACTTTGCAAATTGAAGTTGATCCCGGTGAAGCAAGTGCTATTGCGTTGGCGATAGAACTTGCTCCTGCCCTCTTAATATTAGATGACCTTGAAGCAAGACGACTTGCAAAACAGTTGAATCTTAACTTCACCGGAACTTTGGGTTTGATATTAAGAGCGAAGAAAAGTGGTCATATTACCTTGATAAAGCCCCTTATGGATAAAATTCAAAGTACCAACTTTAGAATTTCCGACAAACTTTGTGCTGAATTCTTGATACAAGCCGGAGAAGCTTTTTGATCTGTCCTTCACTTTATTCTTCCTGTTATTCTTTGTGTAGAATTAAACTCTGAGTCTGTTGATCTGTATATCTTTTGTAAAACTATGCGGGCAAAAGCATGGTCAATCATACTTAATTTGAATATTGATGAGTTTACAAGAACAAATTGTAGTATTTTTAGCCGAATTTTATTCATTAAATGTTTTATAGTTTAGGAAGATATATACTCTTACTGCGTTTAAGTTTCCGCAAACCCGAGAAGTTCAGTGTTTACTGGGCCGAAATTATGCGCGAAATGGTTTCACAAGGCATTGGCTCACTGGGCATTGTTGCCATTATTTCCGTATTTATCGGAGCTGTGGCTACTATCCAAACGGCCTTTCAGCTGGTAAGTGATTTCATTCCAAAAACAGTAGTGGGCGGTATTACCCGCGACTCAACCATTTTGGAGTTTAGCCCAACCATTACGGCGCTGGTACTTGCCGGTCGTATAGGATCAAGCATAGCCTCGCAAATTGGCACCATGCGCGTAACCGAACAAATTGATGCCCTCGAAATAATGGGCGTAAACGCCCCGGGTTACCTGATCTCACCTAAAGTTATAACCGGCGTCACCATGATTCCCCTGCTGGTAATTGTTTCCGTGGCACTTGGCCTGGGCGGCGGTTATCTGGCTTGCGCAGCATCAAGAGATGTGTCAACTGCTGATTACGTGGCTGGCTTGTCTGATGGTTTTAACCCTATTATTGTTACGGTTTGCTGTGTTAAGGCCATTGTTTTTGGTTTTATTATTACCTCTATCTGCGCATATCAGGGTTTTTATACACGTGGCGGCGCACTCGAAGTGGGTCAGTCTGCTACAAAAGGTGTGGTATTTAGCTGTATAATGATATTATTTGCCGATTTAGTTATCTCAGAATTATTGCTATGATCCAGGTTGAAAGTATTTATAAATCGTTCGGCAGCAATGAGGTGCTTAGAGGCATAACAGCTGAATTTAAACCCGGCAAAAACAACCTGATTATAGGTAGTTCAGGCTCGGGTAAAACAACCCTGTTAAAATGTATTGTTGGCCTGCACGAACCAACAAGCGGCGATGTATTATACGACAAAGAGAACTTTACCGATATGCACTTTGAAGGGCGCGTGCCTATCCGCAAGCAGATTGGTATGCTGTTCCAAAACTCGGCCTTGTTTGATTCCATGACGGTGGAAGAAAATATTATTTTCCCGCTTAATTTGTTTACCAATATGTCAAGAGGCGAAAAGGTGGACAGGGCAAATTTCTGTTTAGAGCGGGTAAACCTGGCCGGTAAGAATCATTTATTCCCCTCAGAGCTATCAGGCGGGATGAAAAAAAGGGTAGGTATTGCGCGGGCAATATCCATGCAGCCTAAATATCTGTTTGTTGATGAGCCCAACTCAGGCCTCGACCCAATGACTTCCATTCTGATTGATGACCTGATCAGTGAAATCACCGAAGACTTTAAAACCACTACCGTAATTGTAACCCACGATATGAATTCGGTAATGGGTATTGGTGATCATATCCTGTTTTTACACAATGGCGAAAAATGGTGGGAAGGCTCCAATCACCAGATTGCCCATACCGACAATAAAGAACTCAACGCCTTTGTATTCGCCAGCAAGTTTATGCAGGCAGCGAGGGATAAATTATAAGTGGGCAGTTTGCAATTACCACCAATATAAATATAGCGACGGGTTTTAAAACCCATCGCTATGGAAAAGATCCTTATTAGAGAGGTTAGAGGTTGGTGATTAGAGATTGGCTCCTTGCTATTCTGAGATTTAACACATCCGACTTAATTGCAATCAATCAAATTAAAACAGAGATCGTTATATTTGCATTTTTTATGCTAACTAATCTCTAATCTCCGGTCTCTAATCACTAACACAAAAATGATCCAACTTCTCACACCTACGCACTGGAAAGATTACGAGCTGATTGATTGCGGCGATTTTGAAAAGCTGGAACGTTTTGGCAATGTTATATTAATTCGTCCCGAGCCGCAGGCGGTTTGGAGTAAAGTACTAAGTCCTGCTGAATGGCAGCGTTTACATCACATCAAATTCAAGGGTCGTTCGGCCACATCGGGCGAATGGGTGAAGAAAAACTCTGCCACTCCCGATCGCTGGCATGTTGAATATAAAAACCCTGAAGCATCTATTAAATTCCGCCTGGCATTAACTTCATTTAAGCACCTCGGCATTTTCCCCGAGCAGGCTGTTAACTGGGATTACATCACCCAAAACATCAAAAAATTTAAAACACCCGAGCCTAAAGTGCTTAACCTGTTTGCCTATACTGGTGGTGCATCATTAATTGCCCGCGCAGCCGGAGCAGATACCACACACGTCGACTCCATTAAACAAGTAGTTACCTGGGCCAATGAAAACCAGGAACTATCGGGCTTAACCGATATCCGCTGGGTAGTTGAAGATGCGCTGAAGTTTGTAAAACGCGAACTTAAACGCGGCAAAAAGTACAACGGTATTATCCTCGATCCCCCGGCATACGGCCATGGTCCCAATGGCGAAAAGTGGAAACTGGAAGATAACATCAACGAAATGATGAACGATGTAATGCAGTTGCTTGATCCGGATGAGCATTTTTTAATCCTGAATACTTATTCGCTTGGCTTTTCGTCGGTTATTATTGAAAATTTGATAAAAAGCGCTTACCCCCAGGTACAAAACCTGGAAACCGGCGAATTGTACTTACAGGCAACGGCAGGACCAAAGTTACCATTGGGTGTATTTGGGAAATTTTATAAGACGAAATAACCAGAACAACACTAAACTTTTCAGCTTAAAAAATTTCATTGCTATTCGCATTATTTAAGGCACTGTTGTATACCGATATTATTATCTTTGACGCCAATACGGTTAAAAATCAAGCTGCAATTAAACATCACCAATACCCATCCCCTCCGGTTGAAGTATGTTTTGTTAAAACGAAAAAATAACTGTTGATAAATTTAGCCATGCGGGCATCCAAAAAGCACTATTAGTGCCATCCCGTTATAAAACAAGTTGATGAAAATGAAATTAAAGAATGTTATCCTGCCTGCGGTATTACTATCGGCTGTACTGCTTTTAACCAACTGTGGTGAAAAAACCAGCAGCACTGCAAGTGCCAGCACTACAAAAGACACCACTAAAAAGGACACTGCAAAAAAAGGCACCCTTAAAAAAGCGGATACTGTTGCCGAAGCACCTGTAACCTACCCGCCGCTGGATAAAAAACTTTATGATTCATTAATGAAACGCCTGGCCAATGGCGATACTACCGGTAAATGGCCTGTAAAAAACGCGCCTTATCCTTTGCCCGGCGCTATCTTACCATTTAAACGTGTAGTGGCTTTTTACGGTAACTTGTCCGCTAAAAAGATGGGCATTCTGGGTGAGCTGCCACCAGACGAAATGCTGGCCAAACTACGCGGAGAAGTAAAGCATTGGGAGAAAGCTGACCCACAAACACCTGTGCAGCCTGCGCTACATTATATAGCAGTAGTGGCAGCCGGTTTTCCCGGCAAGGACAATATGTATATTAACCGCATGCCGGAGAAAAAAATAGATAGCGCAGTAAGATTGGCTAAAAGGGCCCATGCAATACTTTTCCTGGATATACAGGTAGCGTTGAGCAATATCCGCGCGGAATTGCCCAAGTTGGAAAAATATTGGCAAATGCCTAACGTACATTGCGGTATCGATCCTGAATTTTCTATGCATGATGGCATCCATCCCGGCAAAAAAATAGGCAGTTATGACGCAGCTGATGTTAACTATGTATCGGCTTACTTAGCCAACGAGGTAAGGAAATATAACCTGCCGCCTAAAATTTTTATTGTGCACCGTTTTACGCGTAAAATGTTGACCAATTATCAAAACATTAAGCTTCACCCCGAAATCCAGTTTGTGATGGATATGGACGGCTTCGGACCGCCCGAGTTAAAAACCGGTACTTATCGTGATTATGTTTATCACGACCCGGTACAGTTTACCGGTTTCAAGTTGTTCTATAAAAACGACTCGTGGTTGCCGCCACATCACATGCTTACCCCCGAGGAGGTATTAAAGATGTACAAACCACATCCTATTTACATTCAATACCAATAGTATAAATTACAAGTCTTGAGTCTGTAGTCTTAAGTTCAAAGTATGAGATTATTGACTCAGGACTCAGAACTTAAGACTACGGACTCAAATGATTAAATGGGGTATAATCGGTTGCGGGCGCATTGCTCACAGGTTTATGCAAGGATTACAGGATATTTCTGATACCATGCTTGCTGCATCATGGTCGCGCCGAGTTGAAACAGTAAATGCTTTTGTTGATCAATATGGCGGCAAAGCCTGCTCTTCTGTTGACGAATTGCTGGCAAGCGATATTGACGCTGTTTATATTGCCACCCTGCCCGACAGTCATGCCGAATATTGTATCGCTGCCTTGCAAGCCGGCAAACATGTGCTTTGCGAAAAGCCTGCCGGGATCAATCTAAATGATCTGGACAAAATATTAGCGGTTGCCAAATCAACCGGGCTACTTTTTATGGAGGGGATGAAGCCTCCGTTCTTCCCGCTATACCGCCGTTTAAAAGAATATTTACTGACAGACCCAATTGGCGATATCGGCTATGTGCGTGCCGGATCAGCTGTTGCTGATTGTCCGCCGGGGCATCCCAATTACAGTCATGAGCTGGTTGGTGGCAGTATTATGGGTATTGGCATTTACGAAGCTTATTTAGCCATTGAATGGTTGGGCGCCACCAAACAAGTACAAACCCTGGGGCGTTTCGGCGAAACCGGGATAGATATGTTTGCCATCTTTCAATCCGAGCATGAAAAAGGTTATGGGCAGTTTTACTGTGGTTTTGATTTGCACGGCAAAGGCGATGCACTGATTTGCGGCACACTGGGCCACATCACCATCCATAAAAACTGGTGGAATCCTGCCAAAGCAACTATCAGCTACCTTGATGGCCGCACTGTTGAACTGGATGAACCTTTCACCGCCGGCGGCCTCAACTACGAAACCCGTCATTTTTGTGAGTTGATTAACAACGGCGCAACCGAAAGTCCGGTTATCAGCCATGAAATGTCAAGACAGATGATCGCTATGCTGGATGGTGCACGGGCCGGAATCGGTTTAAAGTTTAAAGGAGAGTAAATACCTTCTTTAATAATTAAATCAGGTAAAGACCCCGTTAGGGGTCAAATCTTGGTAGAAAAAAAATCAATAATCATATCGTGCCATCGGTACGAAACCTTAATGCATATGTGTTACGTACCGATGGCACGTTAAAACATTTTTCAACAATATTTTCTACCGATATTTTGCGCCGACGGCGCATCTTTTTGTCATTTCGCTTTCAGAACCTGGCGGCTTCTGCTACTATCGATTGTGACAAACTATAAAGGCTCATCGTAAAAATCTTATTAAAATTTCTTTATCGTTTCGGTTACCTGCGCCAAATGGTGCTTGCTATGCCAGGCGTATACCGCCAAAGCCTTTTTTAACTGTATTGTTTCGCCCGAAGCAGGGTGCACAAAGGTGCGGTTCCATTGTTCTTCTGTTAAAGTTTCCAGTAAAGCAACCCAACGCAGGTGTATACCTTCCAGCATTTTCAGGGATGGCTCTACCGGCATACGGTAATCTGCCAGCAACGCCCAATCAGCTTCTTCGTAAGGTTTTATAGTGGGATTTTCTTCTGTAAGGGCTAACTTAAAGCGGATTAAGCAATTCATATGACTATCGGCAACATGGTGAACAACCTGGCGTAATGTCCATCCGCCGGTGCGGTAAGAAGTATCCAGTTGTTTTTCATTCAGGGTGATGATCGACTGACGCAATCTGCCCGGCAATTCGCGGATAGTGGCGGTCCATTTACGGATATCTTCCGTAGTGTACGAAACCGGGGACTTAAATTTCCCGATAGGATATTGCATTTGCTCTTCTGTCATAATCATAAAAAAAGTTAAATTAGGGATTAATTTTATGCGTTACAAAGTTTTGATCTATTTTAGCGTTCTATCCTTATTTACACCTTGATGATAAAAACCCTGTTCGCACTGTTTTTGGTTTTCAATTGCACTTTTTTATATGCCCAAACCATTAAAACCGATGTATTAGTAATTGGCAATGGCCCCGGTGCTGTAAGCGCATCGGTACAATGTGCCCGCAGCAAAGTGAAAACAATATGGGTATTTGAAAAGATGACCATCATTACAAACGGCAACTCAACAGCAATGTATATGGTTGAAAGTGGCCGCAATATTCCATCCGGTGCCTGGGGTGAGTTCAGGAAACTGGTACAGCAATCCTACCATAAAAAAACCGGATACGATACCTCTCAATATGCCCCATTAACTTTCGAAACAGATACAGCAATATCCGCTTTGAAAAAGATGACTGATACTTTAAAAAACCTGAGTCTGTATGAGGAAGCCTCTTTCATCAGCATAAAAAAAGACAACGATTACTGGGCGGTAGTTGTAAAACAAAACGAAAAAACGATCACTATAAAAACCCGCGTAGTAATTGATGCTACCGCAGATGGTACGATAGCGTTAAAAGCAGGAGCAAAATTTGATACCGGATTTAAAAACACCGGCCCAGGCGCGTATCGCACGGCAATAGCAACGGGCAACGTTTTCCCGGGTGCGGAACGTGGCAATACCCCCTATCTCCCCTATCCGTTCAACAGCATACCGATGAGTGCTATTTTGCTGCGCGATTTTGAAAATCTGTTGGTTATTGCAAAGGCAGCAGCACCTGTCAACAATATTCAGTCGTTGCCTGCGCAACTGGAATTGGGTCAGGGAGCCGGGACGGTAGCAGCTTATTGTGCTTTTTTTAAAACCACTACACATAATTTAAGGGTCCGCATTATACAGGGTGAACTGCTCGACTATAAAGGATACATTTTGCCATTTACTGATATCAGCCCAAAAGATCCAGCCTGGCGAGCCATCCAACAAGTAAGCGCAACAGGCTTATTGAAAGGGAAATTGCTGCAAACAACAACCCCTGCACAATTTGTTTTTATGCCCGATTCTGTGGTGATGACCGATGACATTAAAGCCGTTTTATCAGAAATTTATACCCGTGCATTTTTATGGTTCAATAACGAAAAGCCGGGCAAGGTTTTCACCATAGGTAACACCCTATCTTTTATAAGCGATTATACCCTTACAGACCCGCAACTGCTACAGAAAAATATCCAAAAAGCATGGAAAGGCCAATATAAATTCAATACCGATTTTGTTTTAAGCCAGCCTATAACCCGCCGGGAATTTGCCGCTTTGGCCAACCGCTATCTAAACCCCTTTGCCCGCACGGTTGATTTAAATGGCCAATTGGTGAATTAGCAAAAGCAATTTACGCCGTAACCTTTTTACCCTGCTTCAATAGCGCTACCTCATTGGCCGCATATTCATTGGCCCAAAGTTCAAGTGCCGATAATGCCGGGCCAAGCGCCTTGCCTCTTTCAGACAAGCGGTAATAAACCTCCGGCGGAAAAGTATGTTTTTCTTCGCGGATGATGAGCTCATGAGCCTCCATTTGCCTCAAATGTTCAAGCAATACTTTTTTGGCCACTTTAGGAATAATGCGCCAAAGTTCCGTAAACCGCATTTCCTGCTGATGAAACAAATGATACAGGATAATAGGCTTCCATTTACCCGAGAGCATATTGAGCGCAACGTTTAGTCCGCAATGTTTAAACTGTTGGTATTGCATGGTTACAGGATAGTGAACAGGTTACCAAAAGGTAAACTTCTTTAATTTAAACAAATATAGTATCACTTTTGACTAATAAATAATGGTAAAAAAATGAGACTTCAACTGCTGCGTAATGCCACCCAGATACTTTCTGTTAATGGCAAAAATATTTTAATCGATCCGATGTTTGCGGCGAAAGATACATTTGATCCCCTGCCTGCTGCACCCGGTACACCAAGGGCGCCATTGGTTGATTTACCTGTTAACGACGATGAGCTGCTAAGCCTAATTAAACAGATCGATGCTGTACTGTTAACGCATATTCACTTTGACCACTGGGATAAAAAAGCACAGGAGCTTTTACCTAAAGATATTACCTTGTTTTGCCAGCCTGCAAATACCGAAACCATAAGCGCACAGGGTTTCACCAACGTAATACCGATAAACGACAAATTAATTTGGAATGAGATCAGCATTAACCGCACCGGCGGCAGGCATGGCACGGGCGAAATTGGCGAACGGATGGGCATCGTATCCGGCTATTACATTAACCACCAAAACGATGCTGTTTATATTGCCGGCGACACCATTTGGTGCGATGAAGTAAGGCAGGCTATTGACCAGTTTAAACCCGATCGCATCGTAGTTAACGGAGGTGCCGCCCGCTTTGCAACCGGGGATCCAATAGTGATGAATATAGAGGATGTTATTAAAGTATGCCGGTATACTCCGCTTGCCAAAATATATGTGGTACACCTCGAAGCAGTAAGCCATGGCACCGAAAGCAGGGAGCAGATAAAAACAACGCTAAAAGCTAATGAGTTAACCCAACAATGCTTTGTGCCAAACGATGGTGAGCTTTTGTTTTAAACAGGAAAACTAAACTTACCCATCAATACAGTTGGGTTAGTGCCGATTTTTAAGGGCTCGCCACATAAAGCTTCATTTCCCAATAATGCAAAAAGGATAGCTTCTTTCGCATCAGGATCAATGCCCAGTGCGCTGGTATCTTTTATAACGGCATTGGGTAAAGCCTTTTTTAAATAGTTGGTGATATAAATATTCCTGGCCCCGCCTCCACTGGCGAATATCTTGATATCGCCGGCCTTAATATGCTGCAAAATAAAATCAGTTATTGATTTAGCCGTGAATGTACTTAGCGTGCAGATAATATCTTCGGCACTTAAACCAACTGTACCCGACTGCTTTAACGCTTCGTCCAGGTAACTTAAATTAAACAACTCCGGACCAGTTGTTTTGGGCAATTGTTCACTAAAAAAAGGATGTTTCAGCAATTGATTTAACAACGGCTCATTTACCTTACCCGTAAAAGCTATTGTTGAATCCTCGTCATAAGGGATATTAAAATATTTTCTACAGGCAGCGTCAATCATGGTATTGCCGGGGCCTATATCTGTACATAAAATCTTGCTATCATCGCCATTGGCCGGCAAAAAAGTAAGATTGGCAATGCCACCTATATTTAGTAATATCCTGTTTTCGCCTGCTTTGCTGCCCAGCAAAACATCGCCATATAAAGCCAGCGGTGCGCCCTCACCGCCTGCAGCAATATGCTTTTGCCTGAAATCGCTTATGGTAAATATCCCGGTTTTTACCGCCAGATGGTCTGCATCCCCTATTTGTAATGTAGCATTCGGGTAACCAGGCTTTTGGTGTAATCGTTTAGGCGCATGATAAATAGTTTGCCCGTGGCTGGCAATAAAATCAACGTCCGTTGGCTTAATGCCCCATTCGGTAAGAGCCTGCAACACCAGTTCACCATGAAAATTGCCGATAAAAGCATTCAGCAAACAAACTTTTTCCAAATCGGCATCCCGGCGGGCAAATATAGATTGCACCTCTTTTTTAAAAGCTTCCTGGTAAGGAATAGTGATAAATTTAAGCAGGCTGAATTGTGTTTGCAGGCCATTACCGGTAAAACGACACAGGGCAATGTCCAGGCCATCCAATGAGGTGCCCGACATTAAGCCAATGCCAATTTTTTCTTTTTTTTGGGCGATGCTGAAAAGTTTTTGCAGATTTTGGTTCATAGCTAACAGATGCTCAAATTAACCATTTGCCAATGGAACTACAAAAGTTAAATTAATAGTAACACTATCTAACATATCTGATATATTTGCTTTCACCAACTAATATTAAGTGCGAAGCGATAGTTTAAGTCGTAATTATTAATGACTTACTGCTTCAAAAAAACCTAAAACATGGCGCGATTAAATTTACTAGAAGAGACCCGATATGAGAAACTACCGGTAACGGTATACAGCAACCAGCAAACCGCCTCAATAGCCGTAGCAGAGCGAATAGCCGATCTGATTAAAAGCAAGGGAGCCAAAGGCGAAAAAACCGTATTAGGTTTAGCCACCGGCGTAACCCCGATTGCTGTTTATGCCGAACTGGTACGCAAACATAAAGAAGAAGGGCTAAGCTTTAAAAACGTGATAACTTTTAACCTGGACGAGTACTACCCCATGCAGCCCACAGCAGCACAGAGCTATGTAACGTTTATGAACGAAAACCTGTTCAGCCATATAGATATTGATAAAGCCAATGTACATATTCCTGATGGAACCCTGAGTACCACCGAAGCAGTAGCGGCTTTTTGTTTGGACTATGAGCAAAAGATCACCAAACTAGGCGGACTGGATCTGCAGATATTGGGCATAGGCCGAACCGGCCACATCGGTTTTAACGAACCGGGCTCGGCACCCAATTCAGGAACAAGATTGGTAACCCTGGACGATTTAACCCGGAGTGACGCTTCACGCGACTTTGGCGGTAAACAAAATGTACCCACCAAGGCTATCACCATGGGTATCGGTACCATTTTCAAGGCACGTGAAATCATCCTGATGGCCTGGAGCTTAAAAAAGGCCAGGATCATTAAAAAAGCAGTAGAAGGGGAAATCTCCGGTGAAGTACCGGCCACCTACCTGCAATTATCTGATCATGTAGAATTTGTACTGGATGAACCGGCAGCCAGCTATTTAACCCGTTTTGATACCCCATGGCTGGTAAAAGATTGCGTATGGGAAAACGGATTAAAAAAGAAAGCTGTATTATGGCTGGCCGAAACGGTAAACAAACCGATACTGAAACTTACCGAAGAAGATTACAATAACCATGGCATGGCCCAGCTGGCGGTAGAACAGGGCCCGGTATATAATATCAATATTGATATCTTTAACCAGTTACAGCATACCATAACCGGCTGGCCGGGCGGAAAACCCAATGCAGATGACAGCCAAAGACCGGAAAGGGCACAACCGGCACAAAAACGTTCTATTATCTTTTCACCGCACCCGGATGATGATGTGATCTCTATGGGGGGTACTTTTATCAGACTAGTAGACCAGGGGCATGATGTGCATGTAGCTTATCAAACTTCGGGCAATACCGCGGTATGGGACGACGATGTATTACGCTTTGTAGAATTTGCGATAGATTTTAGCCAGAGCATAGGTGAAGACAACAGCAAGCTGAAAAGCATTTATGAAGAAATGCGCGCCTTTATCCCCACCAAAAAACCCAACCAGGTTGATACCAAAGAGATCAGGGATGTAAAAGGATTTATAAGGAAGACTGAAGCCATCTCAGGCGCGCGTTATGCCGGTTTACAGGATGACCATATCCACTTTATGGCTTTGCCGTTTTATGAAACCGGTAAGATCAAAAAGAACACCGCGGGTGAAGAAGATATCCGTTTAACGATGGAATTATTACAAAAAGTAAAACCACAACAGGTATTTGCCGCAGGTGACTTTGCCGACCCGAATGGCACCCACCTGGTATGTTTCAATATCATTATAGCTGCCCTGAAACGACTGAAAGAAACGGAAGACTGGGTAAAAGATTGCTGGGTATGGATGTACCGTGGGGCATGGCAGGAGTTTAATATTTACGAAATAGAAATGGCTGTACCGCTGTCACCACAGGAAGTGATCCGTAAACGTAACGCCATCTTCAAGCACCAGAGCCAAAAAGACAGGCCGGTATTCCCGGGGGATGATGCCAGGGAGTTTTGGGTGAGAGCTGAGGACCGCACAAGAGAAACTGCAAAAAGCTACGACAAACTCGGCATGGCCGAATATGAGGCTATGGAGGCATTTGTAAGGTACCACTACTAAGCCAGCGTAATGTCGTCTCTCCCGCGCGTCATTGCGATGAGGAACGAAGAAGCAATCTCTGAGCGCTACAGGGCGAAAAGAAAGGTATTGAACTTTCATGATTTCTCTGTACAGTGTAGAGATTGCTTTCCCGAAACAAGTTCGGGACAGGCAGTACCTCCCAATGACGATTTTGTTTACGTAACTGTATATAAACCTCATCGCAATGACGCTCTTGTTTTATGCTGCTGTATATAAACTTCCTAATAATATAATTTGTAACTCAGATATCCGTTTTGCATCTTAGCAAAGAGATATTCCCTAAAAGAAAAATGAAATTAAACTACAAAGTTTGCGTAGCGGCTTTGGCCCTTGTTGCCGTAACAGACGGCGCATTTGCCCAGGTTAAAAAGAAACCAGCAGCAGCAGCAACAACACCTAAACCAGCAGCAACAGAGTCAAAAGCCGATAAATTGCCGGTTGATCCGGATGTAATTACCGGAACACTTCCCAACGGCCTAACGGTTTATATCCGCAGAAATACCGAACCTAAAAACAGGGCCGAATTATACCTGGTATGTAAAGCCGGTTCAGTGCTGGAGAATGACGACCAACAGGGACTTGCTCACTTTACCGAGCACATGGCCTTTAACGGCACACGCGATTTCCCTAAAAATCAACTGGTAGATTATCTGCAAAAATCGGGCGTAAAATTTGGTGCAGATTTAAATGCTTATACATCATTCGACGAAACAGTATATCAATTACCATTGCCTACCGATAGCGCGGCGGTATTTGAAAAAGGGTTTAGCATACTGGCCAATTGGGCCGGTTACCAATTATTTGACCCAAAAGAAATTGACGATGAACGTGGCGTAGTTTTAGAGGAAGCACGTCTTCGCGGTAAAAACGCGCAGGAAAGGCTGAGCCTGCAAACACTGCCTGTATTATTAAACAACTCGAGGTATGCACTGCGTTTGCCAATTGGTAAAGAGGATATTATAAAAACCTTTAAACCCGAAACTATTAAAAGCTTTTACCACGATTGGTACCGACCAGACTTGGAGGCTGTAATTGTAGTGGGTGATTTTGATCCGAAGTATGTTGCCAAACTTATAAGGGAATATTTCTCATTGTTAGGCAATCCAACACCTGAAAAACCAAGGACAACCTACACCGTACCACCAACGCCCGGCACTGCCGTTAAAATTGCAACCGACAAAGAGTTTCCATACACAGTAGCCGAAATTGTGGTAAAGCATCCCGGTACGGTAATAAAAACCACGACTGATTTTATGCAGAGCATGCGTGTTGAATTGTTTAACCAAATGCTCAATGCCCGTTTGGGCGAATTGGTTCAAAAACCAAACCCGCCGTTCTTATATGGTCAATCGAGCTACGGAAGCTTTATCGGAAGGCAAAATGCATTTACCACAGTTGCTGTGGCAAAATCACCGGGCGAATTGCAAATTGCCATAAAAGCGGCTGTTGCCGAAACTGAACGAGCCCGCCTGTTTGGCTTTACCCTTACCGAGCTGGAAAGAGCCAAACAAAATGCATTATTAGCAATCGACAATGCCTACAAAGAGCGCGATAAAACAAAATCAGCAGTTTTTGTAAATGAATACCAACAAAACTTCCTATCCGGCGAAGCAATTCCGGGTTTGGAATATGAATACAATTTTTATGTGAATAACATTGGTAAAATTACGCTTGCCGAAATGAATGCCATGGCGGGTAAATTTATCAGCGATCAAAACAGGGTTGTGCTGGTAGAAGCTCCCGATAAGGAAAAAGACAAGCTGCCAAATGAAAAAACCATATTAGACTGGATTGCTGAAGCGGGCAAAAATTTAACGCCTTATGTTGATAACAGAAGCGATAAGCCTTTAATGGATAAATTGCCTGCTCCGGGTAAAGTTACCAGTACCCAAACGGACAGCTTAATTTTAACAACTACCATTACCTTATCAAACGGGATAAAAGTAATATTAAAGCCAACTGAATTCAAAAACGATCAGATCCTTATAAACGGATACAGCTTTGGCGGTACTTCATTAGCCAGCGATCAGGATTTCACTTCGGCTGATATGGCCGGAAACGTGATTCCAAGCAGCGGCATAGCTGATTTTACCCAAATACAATTGGACAAAATGCTGGCGGGAAAAAATGTAAGCATCACTCCTTATATAAGCGATGTTGCACAGGGTATATCAGGCAATTGCGCGCCTAAAGATTTCGAGGCTGCTCTTCAGCTTATTTATTTATACTTCACGCAGCCCCGCAAGGATGCTGATATCTGGCAATCAAATATCACGCAAACCAAATCAGTACTGGCTAACCGCAGCCTTGACCCCGGAAGTGTTTTCCAGGATACCGTTTCGGCTACTTTGAGTAACCATAATTTCCGCGAAATGGTCGTTACTGCCCCACAATTGGATGCCGCAAGTTTGGACAAATCTTACTCCTTCTTTAAAGATCGCTTTGCCGATGCAAGCGGCTTTACCTTTGTAATAGTAGGTAATTTTACTGTGGACAGAATAAAGCCATATCTGGAAGCCTATTTAGGCAGCCTGCCAACAACCAATAGCAAAGAAACGTACAAAAACTTAGGTATCCATCCGCCGGCAGGCCAAATTACCAAAACGGTTTATAAGGGTATTGGCGATAAAAGTACTGTTGATTTAGTGTTTGATGGCAGTTATGAATATAACGAGACCAACAATATACAAATGGATGCTTTGGAATCTATCCTGCAAATAAAATTAGATGAAAGGCTGCGCGAAAAAGAGGGCGAAGTTTATGCACCGGGTGTAAGAGCCAGCTATAAAAAAATACCCGAGGGCCGGTATACTTTCACCATTTCGTTCCAATGCGCTCCGGCCAATGTTGATAAACTGGTTAATGCCACAATGGAAGAAATTAATAACATTAAGCAAAACGGCGCACTGGCAGTTGATATCCAAAAATTTGCTGCCCAGGAAGCACGTTCAACCCAGGTACAGCTTAAAGAAAACATTTTCTGGGCCGGCTATTTAGGGGCTGCATCGCAAAACCAGGAAAACCCGGATGCTATTTTGTACCACGTAAGCAATTTGGGCAATGTGACTGCACAAAGCACAAAAGATGCCGCCAATAAATATTTAAGCGGTGCTAACCTTATTAAATTGATTTTACTTCCTGAAAAGAAATAAACACTAAAAAATTAACATCATAAAAAGGTTCTGTCGCTCATCCGGCAGAGCCTTTTTTATTGCTTTATAAATTCAACGTCTCCCATCACGGAAACAAACGACCTGATTTTCATCTTTAAAGTTTCAAAACCTGTATAACATATTGTAATTTACATTGTATATTATTGGCATGGTTACACAAGGGCAGCAGGTTATAAAACAGTGGTATAAGCAAAAAAACTGGCAACAGTTTCCTTTTCAGCAGGAGATGGAAGACGCCTATTTGGGTGGCTATTCCGGCTTGCTGAATGCGCCAACCGGCAGCGGTAAAACATTTGCTTTATTTCTTCCCTTTTTGGCTGATTTCATTAATAAGCACCCTGAAAACTATCTCCATAAAACCAACAACGGCTTGCTGATGCTTTGGATAACGCCTTTACGTGCATTAACCAATGATATCAAAAAGGCGATGCAGGAAGTTTGTGATGAAATAGGCCTGCCATGGAAAATTGCCACCCGCACAGGCGATACCCCTGCCGCCGAAAAACAGGCCCTCAAAAAAAAACTGCCCGAAGTACTATTAACCACCCCCGAAAGCCTGCATCTAATGCTGGCCCAAAAGGAATACTATAAACTGTTCCAAAACCTGGAGGTAGTAGTAATTGACGAATGGCACGAACTATTGGGCACCAAACGCGGCGTGCAGGTGGAGTTGGGATTATCTAGGTTGAAAGTCCTTAGTCGGAAGTCTGAAGTCTTGAGTGAAGGTAGTCCCCACTCAAGACTTCATACTCTGGACTCCAGACTAAAAATTTGGGGTATCAGCGCAACCATCGGCAACCTGGAGCAGGCTGCTGAAGTATTGCTGGGTAACAATTTCCCTCCGGAAAAGGTAAAAATGATCAGGGCCAATCTGGAAAAGAAACTACTCATCAAATCTATCATTCCTGACAATATTGAGAATTATTCATGGGCGGGTCACATCGGCCTGAAACTTTTGCCCCAGGTAATGGAAATTGTAGCCAAAAGTGTAACCACATTGATATTCACCAATACCCGTTCGCAATCAGAAATATGGTACCATGCCATATTAAATAACTACCCGGAGTATGCGGGCATTATGGCCATGCACCATGGCTCGCTGGATAACGAGCTGCGCAACTGGGTAGAACAGGCGCTCCATGCCGAAGCATTGAAAGTGGTAGTATGCACGTCGAGTTTAGATTTAGGGGTGGATTTCAGGCCGGTTGATAGTGTGGTGCAGGTGGGCAGCCCGAAGGGTGTTGCCCGGTTTATGCAGCGAGCCGGGCGTAGCGGACATCATCCGGGCGCTGTTTCAAGGGCGTATTTTGTTCCCACCCACTCGCTGGAGCTATTGGAAGGAGCTGCGCTAAAACAAGCTATTAAAGATGGCATTTTTGAAAGCCGCGATCCATTATTGTTAACCATGGATGTATTAATTCAGTACATGGTAACGCTGGCCGTTTCCGATGGATTTACCGCCAATGAATTGTTTGAAGAGGTTAAAACAACATTTGCCTTTGCCGATTTAAAACGAAGCGAGTTTAACCAATTGCTTGATTTTATTACCACCGGCGGTAAAACCCTGGCCCAGTATGACGAATTTTTAAAGGTTGAAGTAGAGAATGGCATATTTAAGGTAAACAACCGCCGCGTGGCTATGCGGCACCGGCTCAGTATCGGCACTATTACCAGCGAACTAAGCATCAAGGTTAGTTGGTTAAGCGGAGGGAGTTTAGGTACTATAGAAGAATCTTTTATATCGCGGTTAAAACCGGGAAATACCTTTTGGTTTGCCGGGCGGAGCCTTGAATTTGTGCGGATAAAAGAAATGACCGCATATGTAAGAAAATCAAATGCAAAAAAAGGGATGATCCCCAGCTGGGCGGGCGGGCGGATGCCGTTATCCTCGCAGCTGTCGGCCATGTTTAGGGTTAAACTGGATGAGGTAGCTCACGGCACCGCCAATGATGATGAAGTTGTTGCCCTAAAACCGTTGTTTGATTTGCAAAGTAATCTTTCCCACCTACCGCAAAGCCATGAGTTTTTAATCGAATCGTTTAAATCACAACAGGGGCATCACTTGCTGTTTTATCCTTTTGAAGGGCGATTAGTTCATGAAGGTATGGCTTCCCTGCTGGCTTATCGCATCAGCAAAATAAAACCCGCCAGTTTTTCTATCGCCATGAATGATTATGGTTTTGAACTACTTGCCGATGAAGATATCCCTATTGAAGAAGCGTTGGAAGATGCCGGCTTTTTTTCTATCGATAACCTGCTCGAAGACATACAACATAGTTTAAATGCCAATGAAATGGCCCGTCGCCGTTTTAGGGATATAGCACACATAGGCGGCCTGGTTTTTACGGGCTATCCCGGCCAGCCGGTAAAAAACAAACATTTGCAGGCATCTACCTCCTTACTTTTCGAGGTGTTCAGCGAGTATGAGCCAGATAATTTATTGGTAAGGCAGGCTTATAATGAGGCATTGGCTTTCCAACTGGAAGAGTTTAGGTTGAGGATGGCCCTGCAGCGCATCGTCAAACAAAATATCATTTTAAAAACTATTGAGCGGCCAACGCCATTCGCGTTCCCGATAATGGTTGACAGCCTGGGCCGTGAACGGTTAACCACCGAAACGCTGGAAGAACGCATAGCTAAAATGGCCCGCCAATATGATGTTGATGAAGTGCTGCCCTCAGAGAACGCTAAAGCAGCGAAAACCCGAAAGCCCGGAATAAGAAGAGAAAGAAGGTTTTAAGCCTTTGCTGCTTTATTTTGATATGAAACTAAAAATTACGTTTGAATTTGTCCCCTTTGATTATTTTGTTATATTTGGAATAACAGAACAAAAAACCTGTTACCTTATTGCAACCTATTCCCTTAATCTGTCGTCTCTAAAAAAATCAACTTCATGAAAAAAATATTATTAATCTGCTTTATTTCTCTATCGGCCCTGATAGCCAATGCACAGCCAAACCAGGACGCAGCAAGTTTTAATAGTTATGTAACAACCGCCGACAAAAATATTGAAGATGCCTATCAGGCTAAAAATTATACTAAAGCAATTGACCTGTCGAATGATTGGTTAAATACCTATCACAAACAATCAGCTGCTATACAGAAAAACTATCAGGGCAATACTATAAATATTTATTATAACCTTGGGTGCTATACTTCACTCAACGGGCAAAAAGCGGAGGCGCTAAACTGGCTAAAAAAAGCATTTGCAGCCGGGTTTATTGATTACAGCAGCATCATTGCCGACAATGACCTGGTCAGTTTGCATAATGAACCGGAGTTTAAAACAATTGTGCAGCAAATAAGAGAAAAGGGCGATTACCTTTATGTTTTGAAAAATTCCGGCCCATATCATTTCGAACAAAATACAGCCCTGCCGCTATTTAGTTATCAATCCGCTTCAGCACCGGAGTTAGTTAATTTCAAACAAAAGTTTAATCTTGATTCTGTTGCCGGCAGCGGCGATGAGATCAGTAAAATTAAAAATCTGCTTTTCTGGGCGCATAACATTGTGCGGCATGACGGTAATTCAAATAACCCGCCAAATAAAAATGCGATTGACCTGATTGCAGTTTGCAAAAAGGATGACCGTGGAGTTAACTGCCGGATGATGGCAACTATATTAAAAGATGCTTATCAGGCCGAAGGATTTAAGGCCCGGCTGGTAACCTGCATGCCAAAAGACACTGCCGATTTTGATTGCCATGTAATTACAGTAGTGTGGTCAAAAACATTAAATAAATGGATTTGGATGGATCCTACTTTTAACGCTTATGTTAGCGACGATAAGGGCAATCTGCTAAATATTGAAGAAGTTAGGGCACGAATGATTAATGATCAGCCATGGATTTTAAACGAAGATGCCAACTGGAACAATAAATCAAAAGAAACTAAACAAGCATACTTTCGCTATATGTCAAAAAACCTTTATTGGCTAAAATGCGCGGTTAAAAGCGACTGGGATCTGGAAACAAAGAATGACAATAAACCACCTGTTGAGTACATCGATTTATATCCGGGAAGCTTTACCACTATTTATCAGTCCAAAAAAACAGACAAAGGGGCAATCGAATATGCAAGCAATAACCCTGATTATTTTTGGCAGAAGCCTACGGCAGAGTAAATGATTCTTTAAAAAAGGAGGTTTATTTTCAAACCGAAGGTAAACCTCTTACTCTTCGTCTTTCCCGCCGCTTTTTGCGATGATTACAATAAGCCAGATAATTGAAAATGCCTGTACCATTATCATACTGCCTATTACCAATTGACCGCCGGGCCAGTGCATTATTTTTAACACCATGCCAAGCATCATTCCTAAAAAACTAAGCAGAAACAGCGTTATAGGGAAACGGAAATTATAAAACATGTGGCGGCTTATTTAGCGTTTTTTTGTTTTCTGCTTTTTAAATAAGCTACAATAGAAGGCAACTTTACAATTAATAAACCGATAGCAGCACCGGCAAAAATACTACTCCACGTATCCACCTTTGAATTAAAATTCATTAAGCTTACCACTATCATTACCAGCGCCAGTATACCGATGAAAATGAATAAATATACTTTTTTCATATTAAATTATAATGGGTGAATTTAAGGGAAAAAGAACTAAAAACAAATGGCACAAAAATATATGACGGTGAGCGCTGCATATCCGTGTACAACTAAATAAAGTGCTTTATAACCGCATTCCTGTTAATTATACAATTATTTGCAATTCTATTGTAAAAGCATTGCTATGCAATTAAAAAAAAACAAACATATTGCACATAATGTTATTCTTAAATTGTTTATTTGGCTTTGAATAATACAGGGTATAATTAACAATTTATTATCATTAATTTGTGATATTTACACCGCTGATACATAAATCATTTATTCATAAATTTATGCCGGGTAAACGCTAACCCTGTTTGAGTTGATGAGTACCTTAAAATTATTTACCCACGACTAAATCAATTTAATGAAAACTGCTTCTGATCTACTCAAAATCCTGTCCATTGATATTGGAGGTTCACACATCAAGGCTACTATTCTGAACAATAAAGGCGAATTGCTTAAGAACTACGAAAAGGTAATCACCCCAACTCCGGCAAGTCCCGATAATGTTATAAAGTCAATTAAAACCCTTGTAAAGGATTTTCCTGAGTTTGATAAGGTTTCTGTAGGCTTTCCGGGTTATGTAAAAACTGGTGTAATAAAAACTGCACCAAACCTGGGTACTGCTTTATGGAAGGACTATGATTTCGCTAAAAATTTAGGAACTGCATTGGGTAAAGAAGCCCGTGTAGTAAATGATGCTGATATGCAGGGATTAGGCGTTGTAAATGGCAAAGGCCTTGAAATGGTTATTACTCTTGGTACCGGTTTCGGTACCGCATTACTGCTAGACGGCAAACTGTTGCCGCACCTGGAGTTTTCACATCAGCCGTTTAGCAAATCAAAATCGTACGATAAATACATAGGCGAAGCCGCACTTGAAAAAGAAGGCGTAAAGAAATGGAACACCCGTATGAAAAAGGTTTTCGGCGTACTGAAAACCGTATTCAATTATGATTATTTGTATATCGGTGGCGGCAACTCTGATAAACTAACCTTTAAGCTCGATAAAAACATGAAAATTGTTTCAAATGCCGATGGCATAAAAGGCGGTTCAAGGTTATGGACGCAAGATGAGGCACCTATAGAAAAACCAATACTAACACAATAATACATTAAACCACCATTACTAACATGGAAACAACCACACAGGACATTGAGCAGTTAGGCATAAATACAGTAAGAATTTTATCTGCTGATGCTGTACAGAAAGCAAATTCAGGTCACCCGGGTACTCCAATGGCACTTGCTCCAATAGGGCACGTTCTTTGGTCTGAATATTTGAAATATAACCCTAAAAACCCGAACTGGGCAAACCGCGATCGTTTTATATTATCAAACGGCCACGCGTGTATGCTGCAGTACAGCTTTCTTTACCTAACCGGTTATGATATTTCATTGGATGATATCAAAAACTTCCGCCAAATGAACAGCAAAACCGCGGGTCACCCGGAGTATGGCCTGGCACCCGGCATTGACGTAACAACCGGTCCATTGGGCCAGGGTTTTGCCAATGGCGTTGGTTTCGCTATTGCTCAAAAACATTTGGCAGCGCGTTATAATAAACCCGGGTTCGATCTGTTCGACTATAAAATATACGCTATCTGTAGCGATGGCGATTTAATGGAAGGTGTAGCATCTGAAGCTGCTTCAATTGCCGGTCACCTGGAGTTAGGCAACCTTATTTATTTGTACGATGATAACCACATTTCTATTGAAGGTGATACCGACATTACCTTTAACGAAGATGTAGCCAAACGTTTTGAAGCTTACGGCTGGCACGTACAAACCGTCGATGATGGTAACGATTTAAAAGCTATCACCAACGCTATCCGCAACGCTAAAATTGAAATAGCAAAACCATCAATCATCAAAGTTCGTACTCAAATTGGTTATGGCAGCCCTAACAAAGTAAACACTGCCGGTGCACACGGATCACCGCTGGGTGCCGATGAAATTAAACTGGTTAAAGAGTTTTTCGGATTCGATCCTGAAAAATCATTCGTTGTGCCTGATGAAGTATTAAAATACTACCACGATAAAGGCGCAAGAGGCGCTGATCTGGAAGCTAAATGGAATGATCTGTTTACAGCTTACAAAGAAAAATTCCCTGAGCTGGCAGCAGAGTTTGAATTAGCATTTAAAGGCGAATTACCTAAAAACTGGGATGCTAAATTACCGGTATTTAAAGGTTCTGACCCTAAAATGGCTACCCGTCAGGCATCTGGTAAAGTATTAAATGCTATTGCTGCAAGCCTGCCACACCTTATTGGTGGTTCGGCCGACTTAGCACCATCAACAGATACTAACCTGAAAGAATTTACTTCTTTCACGCCTGAGCAGCGCGATGGCCGTAACTTCCACTTCGGTATCCGCGAGCATTCAATGGGTTCTATCCTTAATGGTATGGCATTAACACATGGCCTTATTCCGTTTGGTGCAACCTTCCTGATGTTTTCTGAGTACATGCGCCCTCCTATCCGTTTGGCTGCAATCATGAAAATACGCCCGATATTTATCTACACACATGATAGTATTGGTTTAGGCGAAGATGGCACCACTCACCAGCCAATTGAACAACTGGCTGCTTTACGTGTTATCCCTAATGTTACCTTAATCCGCCCGGCTGATGCTAACGAAACTGCACAGGCATGGCGCGTGGCTATTGAACATAAAGGCGGCCCGGTTATTTTAATATTTACCCGTCAGGGCTTACCAATACTTGATCAGGATAAATACGCCAAAGCTACTGAATTAGAAAAAGGCGCTTACATCTTATCAGAAGCAAGCAAATCACCTGATTTAATCCTGATGGCAACCGGATCTGAAGTATCGTTGATCCTGGAAGCGCAGGCTAAATTAGAAGCCGACGGTATATCAACCCGCGTAGTAAGTATGCCAAGCTGGGAACTGTTTGAAAAACAGGATGCCGCTTATAAAGAAAAAGTATTCCCTAAAGCACATAAAAAACGTTTGGCCGTTGAAATGGCCTCACCAATGGGCTGGCATAAATATGTTACCGATGAAGGCGACATCTTAGCTATGACCACCTTTGGTGAATCGGCACCGGCTGAAGAGTTATACAAACATTTTGGCTTCACCGTTGATAATGTAGTTAAAAAAGCGAAAGCACTGTTATAAGATTTGAGATACGGGATGTGAAATTAGAGATATAGCTTAAGTAAAGAGCCCAATGTCTTAAACTCACATCCCAAATCTCCTATCTCAATTGCAAAGACAATGAATTGGCAAAGTGATATAATCAAAACACTCGAATGGTCTGGCACGGTAATTAACCGCGAGGGGAAAGAGAAAGTTGCCGGTGAAATAGCTGCAAAAGTTAAAGACGGTGATGTGTTGGGGGTTGGTTCAGGTTCAACTGTTTATATGGCGCTGATAGCTATTGCAAAAAAAATTAAGGAGCAAAAGCTTAATATTAAAGCCATACCTACCTCTATTGAAATTTCCATGTTTTGTGCTAAACTGGGTATCCCCTTAACCACTTTGTACGAAAACAAACCCGACTGGCTGTTTGACGGTGCCGATGAAGTTGACCCAAACCGCAACCTTATTAAAGGCCGCGGCGGGGCAATGTTTAAAGAAAAACTGCTGATCAGCTCAAGTCCGGTAAATTATATTATTGTTGACGACAGCAAGATGGTGGATAAATTAGGCACTAACTTTCCAATACCTATTGAAGTTTTTCCGGCAGCGTTGCTGCATGTTGAAAGCGAATTAAAGAAGCTTGGGCCCGAAAGCATTGCCTTACGGCCTGCTAAAGGCAAAGATGGCTCGGTAATAACCGAAAACGGAAATTTAATACTTGATGCGCGGTTCCATGATATTGAAAGCGATCTTGAAGTAAAAATAAAATCAATTACGGGTGTAATTGACAGCGGGCTGTTTATAAACTACGATGTGCAGATTTTGGTGGCTTAACCATCGCTGCTAATTGTATTTAACACAGCATCGACACTAATAAAAAAACAAAATTTAAAAACATATTACCATGGCAACTAATAAAGTAAAACAAATACACAGTTTTGGTCAAAGCATCTGGCTTGACTTTATTGACCGGGAGATCATTGCATCCGGCAATTTGAAAAAACTGATGGATGAAGACGGCGTAAGAGGTGTTACCTCAAACCCTGCTATATTTGAAAAAGCAATAACCAGCAGTTCTGACTATGATGCCGATATCCGCAAACTGGCTGACAGCGATAAAACTAACGAGGAGATATTTTTCGGTTTAGCTATAAGCGACATTAAGCATGCTACTGACATTTTTAAAGGCCTTTACGACGAATCAAAAGGTGGCGATGGCTATGTAAGTTTAGAGGTTTCTCCATTTTTAGCATTGGATGATGCAGGCACTACCAAACAAGCTGAAGAGCTTTGGAAAGCAGTTGACCGCAAAAACGTAATGATCAAAATTCCGGGAACAAAACCAGGTTTATCGGCCATCAGAAAATCAATTGCAAAAGGCATTAATATCAACGTAACCCTGTTATTTGGTTTACCGCGCTATAAAGAAGTTACTGAGGCTTACATTTCAGGTTTGGAAGATCATTTAGCGGCAGGACATTCAATCGGTCATATTTCATCAGTAGCGAGCTTCTTTTTAAGCCGTATTGATGTTTTGGTTGATCCATTGCTTGACGAAAAAGGCTTAGGCGATTTAAAAGGTGAAGTTGCTATCGCGTCAGCTAAAAAAGCTTACGAAATTTACAAACAAGCTTTCAGCGGTCCACGTTGGGAAAAACTGGCTGCTCATGGCGCACAACCACAACGTTTATTATGGGCAAGTACCAGCAGCAAAAATCCTGCATTTAAGGATACCAAGTATGTTGAGGCACTTATCGGTCCAAACACCGTTGATACCGCGCCATTAGAAACTATTGAAGCTTTCCGCGATCACGGTGTTGCTGCTAATACTTTGGAAGAAGGTTTGGATAAAGCTACCGAAATATTAAACAAGCTTAAATCTGCCGGTATTGATATTGACAAGCTTACCCAGCAACTGGAAGATGAAGGAATTGAAAAATTCAATAAACCTTTCGAAAAATTATTACAAGCTATTGAAGATCAAAAAAGCAAAGTATAATAATTGTGGAAGCAGCAGACATTAAAATCCTGTTTTTTGACATAGGTGGCGTGCTCCTGACCAATGGCTGGGGACATGAATCGAGGCAAGAAGCGGCTAAGCTATTCGGCCTTGATTACAAGGAGATGAGCGAAATGCATACGTTTATCTTTAACGTATATGAAACCGGCAGCATCACGCTGGATGAATATCTGGATACAGTTGTATTTAACCGTCCCCGCGACTTTACCAGGGAAGATTTTAAGGATTTCATGTTCCGTCAGAGTATTGAGTTGCCCGATACGCTTAAATGGCTCAAAGAGTGGAAAAAAGATTGTGGTTTCCGCATCATAGCCATTAATAATGAAGGTAAGGAACTGAACGACTACCGGGTAAAGAAATTTAAGCTGCATGAAGTATTTGATGCCTTTGTAGCATCGTGCGAGGTTGGTTTGCGCAAGCCCGATCCGGCTATTTTTAAACTGGCAATGGGCATTGCACTGGCGCAACCTGCGCAATGTGTTTACTTTGACGACAGGATTATGTTTGCGAAGGCTGCCGGCAAATTGGGTATCCGTGCCTATCAGCATACCAGCTTTGAAACTACCAAACAAATATTAGAAAAAATAAAACTAGAAAACCCCAACTAAAATGAGCAGTCCAGATAAATATGATTTCGGTATGATTGGCCTTGGTACTATGGGCCGCAACCTGTTACTTAACATGGGCGACCATGGTGTAAAAGGTGCCGGATTTGATAAAGATGCCTCAAAAGGCGAGTTATTGGAAAAAGAAAGCACGCATCATAACCTTAAAGGATTTAGTGATGTTAAACTTTTTGTTGAAAGCTTAAATACGCCACGTGCCATTATGATGCTGGTACCGGCGGGTAAAATTGTTGATGATGTTATTGCCGAATTATTGCCTCTACTGTCAAAAGGCGATATTTTAATTGATGGCGGTAACTCTCATTTCACCGATACTAATCGCCGTGTGGATGAACTGGAAACAAAAGGTTTTCACTTCTTCGGTATGGGAATTTCGGGTGGTGAAGAAGGCGCCCGCCGCGGCCCGAGCATGATGCCCGGTGGCGATAAAGATGCCTATAATGTAATGAAGCCTATCCTGGAGTCTATTGCGGCTAAGGTTGATGGCGCTCCTTGCGTTACTTATATTGGCCCTGGTGCATCAGGTCACTTTGTGAAAATGGTGCATAACGGTATTGAGTATGGTTTGATGCAGCTGATTGCTGAAACCTACGAGATCCTGAAAAAAGGCTTAAAACTGGATAACGACGAAATTGGTAAAATATTTACCCAATGGAACGAAGGCCGTTTAAAATCATTCCTGTTAGAAATCACCAAAGACATTTTTGCTTACAAAACACCGGGAACAGATCATTTATTATTAGATGATATAAAAGACGAAGCAAAAGCAAAAGGTACCGGTAAATGGACATCGCAAGTGGCTATGGATCTGCAGGCGCCTATCCCAACTATTGATACCGCAGTATCTATGCGCGATTTATCAAAATATAAACAACTAAGAGAGCAGGCTGCTGAGCTTTATAGCAAAGACGAAATATCACTTAGCGTTAATAAAGACGAGTTTTTAGTTGCTTTAGAACAGGCTTTCTACTTCAACATGATCATTAGCTATGCGCAGGGTATGCACCTGCTGGCAAGAGCATCAGAAGAATACAAATATGATTTGAAGCTTGATCAGATAGCTAAAATATGGCGCGGTGGTTGTATCATCCGTTCAGAGTTCCTGAATGACATTTACAATGCCTACCAGAAAAATGCGTCATTAGCTCATTTATTGTTAGATGGTCATGTGCATGATTTAGTGGCTGCTGCTCTACCTGGTGCCCGCAAAGTATTAACGGCAACTATTGCCGCTGGTATTGCCAGCCCTGCATATGCATCATCATTAAGCTATTTTGATGCCTTCCGCAGCAAACGCATGCCTTCAAATTTAACACAGGCACAACGCGACTATTTTGGTGCACATACCTATGAGCTTGTTGGCAAAGAGGGCGTGTTCCATACACAATGGGTACCAAAAAGCAACGATTAATTATTAATTAGCCGACAGAAAACATTTATCATGAGTACAAGCACAAAATCAGAACCAACTATATTCATTATTTTTGGTGGTACAGGCGATTTAACCTCACGGAAAATTGCACCAGCTCTTTATAATTTATTTTTGGATGGATGGCTGCCTAACCAATTCTCTATAATTGGCACCGGCCGTACACAACTTTCTGACGATCAGTTCAGAGAAAATTTATTGAAGGACATCAACCAGTTTTCGCGCAGCGGCAAGGTTGACAAAGCAAAGTGGGACGTATTTGTTAAAAGCGTTTATT